>Ga0209578_10000072_pt1 | contig 246052 bp, 209 predicted proteins | sample tdAd472_FD_187127 | JGI IMG/M metagenome (GOLD analysis project Ga0209578, IMG submission 187127) | Marine sediment microbial communities from the Atlantic coast under amendment with organic carbon and nitrate - tdAd47.2 (SPAdes)... | ecosystem: Environmental > Aquatic > Marine > Coastal >... | reverse complement strand
CTGGCAGTGTAGAGGTCAGGGGTTCGATCCCCCTCGGCTCCACCAATTACTCATCTGCATAAATCGTTCGCGGGAACCAGCGATGCGCTGATTTTTCAAGATGGGTTTCGCCGGTCAAATTGATCGCGCCGTCCGCCAACGCTTTTTTCAAGGTGACATCCCCCATCCATACCGCTGCCAGATCTTCCAACTTGCCCGCGATATAAAGATCCACATTGTGGCCAGGATCTTCAGTGCAAAGATCAACTTCAGAGGCGCGGGCGATAAGCCACCACTTATCCAAATCTTTGGCATTTGAAATTTGCACACAGAAAACTGTGTCGCCATCGGGCAATTCATTCACCTTTAGCGTGCGGTGAAAATCCCACATGAAAGCGCCGACATCGATGTCTTCATCTTCAAGGCGCCGTTTGGCCCAGCGCAGGCCCCAGCGTGAAAGCTGATCAACGATCGGTGCAAGTTCCTTGCCCGAACGAGTTAGCCGGTACTCAGACCCCTTCCCGCCCTGGACGGTTCTTTTGATGATGAGCCCCGCCTGATCCATCTGCTTAAGCCGCGTGCTGAGCACCGAGGGGGAGATGCGCGGGATGGCGCGCTCAAAATCGCTATAGCGTGCGGTGCCCAAGAACATCTCGCGCAGAATAAGCAAAATCCACTTGTCGCCCACAATATCGGCGGCTTTCAGCGCGGGGCAAAGACTACCGGATTTGTTCAAGGTGGGCCTCCCAAGGGGCAGAAGCTATGAATTTCATAGTGAGTTGCTTCGCTCGTGAAAGCCTAATGCTAGTTACTGCCAAGTATCAACATTGCCCTGGGGCCCGTACTTCTTTGTCAGCAACAAAGGAGATACTCATGTTTCAACCTAGCGAAGCCAGTTTTCACGAAACCCACACTGATTGTGGCCCGGCGGAATTAAGTGCCCGTCACGCGCGGCTGAGTGATACTTTTCAACGCGATCCCTGCCACGCCATGGTCACGGACGAGGCCCATACCAACTCAGACGGCGTTCCGGCCAACGATACGCTTTATACGCAAGTCACCCCTGGCGCATACGGGCATGCCCCCATTGCCGTGGGCGTGCATGAGCGGGTCGGCGGCAATCACGACTATGCCAACCCTGGTGAAATTCTGTGTGCGGCGATCGCTGCTTGCTATGACAGCTGTGTGCGGATGATCTCATGCCGCCTTGGCATCGAACTGCAGGCGCTTTCTGTCAAAGTGGCCGGGCATGTTGATGTGCGCGGCACCCTGAAATTGGATCCCGGCGTGCCCGTTGGATTTCAAGATTTCACTTTGATGGTGAGTATCGATGCGGGACCAGGCATTCCTGAGACGACGGTAAAGGCGATCTTGAAAGCGGCGGAAGAAAGCTGCGTGGTGATGCAGACCATTCGCCGGCCGCCTGCCATCGAGGTTCTGCCCGATATCCAAGGCGCTGCATAAATGCGCTTACGCTGATTGCACATTAAGTACCGCGGACCTCAATACATTCAGAGGTCCGCGGAAACTACTTCACTGCAAGCAGGCTTAGTTCACAAATCCCGTACCATCGAAAGAAATGCGCAGGCCCACCATCACGGTGCGCGGAAGGCCGGGGCGGAGCCCCGCAGGCCGGCGCGCGGCAAGATAGGTTTCATCGAACACATTGTCGACGCGGGCATAAAGTTCCGCACCGGGCGTCAGCCGATAACCCACCGCGGCGTCCGTTACCCAGCGATCATCGACGCGTTCGGATGCGGGGATGGAACCCTGCCCCGCAACGGCGCGGGTTTCACTGACATAATTTGTGGTGACACTGGCACGCCATACATCGGACCGCAGGCCCGCCGATACTGAGAACTGGTGTTCGGGGATGTAGGGAAGCTCGTCCCCCGCAACGACTGAGCCCCACGGGTCGAAAAAGGATTCAAAGCTGTTCTGAAACTCGGTTTGCGTCCATGTGTAGTTGACCCCCACGGGCGCGGTAATCCCATCCCAGGGCGTATCGAATTCTGCATCATAGGATGTTTCAACGCCGATCACTTCAACTTCGCCGCCATCAAACTGATCCCCGATAATGCAGGTGCCCCCCGTGGAGGCGGTGCAGGTGCCGAGCAGATTGTCATAGTCGGAATAGAACCCGATCACCGCAGCGGTGCCTTGATCCCCGAACCAGCGGAAGCCCGCTTCCCAGTTGGTAGAATCTTCCGGGTCTGAATTGGACCCCGGACCCGGAGGCGTAAAGCCGCGGTGGACCCCCGCCAGCAACATGAATTGGTCGTTCACGTCATAAGTCGCCGAGATACCAGGGATCAGGATGTTCACCGAATTGCTGGTGGTTGTGAGCGCGACCCCTGTACGATCAGGGTCGGCATTGCCGTAATTTTCACGCATCAGATCGATGGATTCAAAGCGCACGCCGGGCGTGACGGTCCAGCGGCCAAAACTGATCTCGTCCCGGATATAGCCGGCCCACGCTTCGGCGCTGTCGATGCGGTTGGAATCGGTCCCCGGCACGCCAGACGTGGTGAGCACCATGGTGCCATTGTCCATGCGGAAGCGGTCCACCCATTGGTAACGGTCCATGGCATCTTCGTGGTAGCGCAGCGAGGCTTCAACAAAGTGCGATGCACCAAGGCCATCAAAGTCATACTGAATGGTGCTCTGAATACCTTGAGCGTAATAGCTGCGGTTATTGGCTTTGACGAGCAGCGCGTCATCGGCGGACGTGAACCCATCCGCCCCGCGCAGAATCTCCAAAGCCCCGGCATAGGTCGTGGGGTCGTCAAGGATCGATGAAATTGATGTCGAGCCTTCGATGGGATCAATAACTTTGTCGAGCTTGAACCAATTGCGCTGGAACTCCGTCCGATAGGCAGTTGTAATGACACGGAGACTGTCGGCAAGGTCCACCGTATGGGTGAATTGAGCGATACCGTGCTCATTGTTCATCTCGTCAAGCTGCGAGCCCGCATAGCGCAGGAACGGATTGGCGTCGTAGTCGTCTTCCGTCAGGCCGAGATAGGTCTCGTTGGAATCTTCTTCAGAGGTTTGGAACTTGAACGCGAAACTTTGCGGGACGCCAAATAACTCATCAAATGAGAGGCGGAACCGGCCCACGTAGTCTTCGATGTTAAAGCCCGTGTCGCCAGCCGCGAGATCTTTAAATCCATCCGATTGATCGTGGAAGGTTTCAAACAGAAATCCCGCATCAACGCCCGGTGCGATCTCTTCCGTGGTGCCTAAGTACGCATGGCCCTGGAAGCGGCCATCCTCGCCGCCCATAATATCGGCGTAGGCAAAGAAGTCTTCCGGGATTGGCGTTGATAGCATGTGGATCGAACCACCGGTGGTGAGCGGGCCATAAACAATGGATCCCGGTCCCTTAGTTACTTCAATACCCGCCATGCGGCCCGCGCGGGGAAAGTAATAGGCACTGGGCGAAGCGTAAGGTGCCGGCGCGATGGGCACGCCGTCTTCGATCAAGGCAATGCGCGAGGAGCGGTCGACGCCTGTACCGCGTAAGCCGATGTTGGGCCTGAGGCCATAGCCGTCTTCTTCCTGAATATTGACGCCAGGAATATCACGCAAGATGCGATTAACATCCGCATAGTTGAATTCTTCAAGGGCTTCTTCGTCCAGAAAGTGGGCTGACCCGCCGACGCGCGAGGCGCTTTCCACCGACCCAGTGATGACGATGACGTCGTACACCGCTGTACCGCGCTCAGCTGATTGCTCCGTGGTCAGATCATCTGCATTTCCCGTTGATGGGACTGCCGCTTCCTGAGCCCATGCCGCGCTGCCGAAAAACATAAGCGTTACAAGAAGTGCGGTTCTGAACATGAGGTTCCCTAAGTATTTTGAAATTGAGTGTCATTCTTAGGTGGAGCCTATGGGGGGTTGTTTGAATTTGCGAGTCATTCTCATATAGTGCGACGCTTTGACACCAACGCACTGATTATATCTTTAAAAGCAATAGGTTATGCGTCGCGCGGTGATCTATCCCGCCGCCGAATGGCACACAGCCTGGAGCTTGTTGCCGTCCGGGTCGCGCACATAGGCGCCGTAATAGTTGGGATGATAGTGGGGCCTTAAGCCCGGCTCACCTTCTGAGCTGCCGCCCATCTTTAGTGCGGCCGCATGGAAGGCGTCCACGGCCGCCCATGACGGTGCCAGATAGGCGATATGCATCCCGTTTCCTGGCGCGGCCTTGCCCTTATCAAAGGGGTAGACCACGAATGTCTTTGGGCTCTTCAAATCCTCGCCATAGGCCGCCGCGCCATCCACGCTAAAAAGCTGGCTTTGGCCAAGCGTTGCCATTACCTGATCGTAAAAGGCAATGGAGTGATCAAAATCATTGGTGCCAACGGTGACGTGGCTGAACATTTCGGTGCCTCCCTTGGTTTCCATCCAGACTAGATCATCTCGCGCCGGCCGGGGCGGCAAGGCTTCAACCCCTTGATTTGGCCACCTTTTCCCCCCACTTATTGAAGGTGGCGCCGGTAAATCCGGGCCACAAGGCTGGAAAACCTGCGCATCCGGGGCCGAATTGGGCCGGAAAGCGCGGAGAGTTGCTTGAAAGGGCGAAGAAATACGCCCCGAGGAAGGACGAAAAAATGAGCCGAGGTTATTTCAATTCCCCCTTTTTGCTGGGTTTTGACCAGGTTGAACGCGTTTTGGACCGGGTTGTGAAATCCGCCGGCGACGGCTACCCCCCCTACAATATCGAACAAGTCGGCGAAGACGTCCTGCGCATTACCCTGGCGGTGGCCGGCTTTGCGCGCGAGGACCTGGAGGTCACCGTCGAAGACAGCCAATTGGTGATTGCTGGCGAGCAAGGAGACGACGGCGAGCGCGCCTTCATTCACCGCGGCATTGCTGCACGGCGATTCCGCCGGGCCTTTGTGCTGGCTGATGGCATTGAAATTACCGGTGCATCGCTCACCAACGGTCTTTTGAACATCGACCTTGCGCGGCCAAAACCGCAGGTCACGGTTAAGCATATAGCGATCGAGGGCGGCGAAGAGGGCGCGGAAAACGCCGCTCCCACCCGGATTAAGCTGGCATCAAAACAAGGTGAATGAAGCACCAGTTCAGTGGTGCTTCATCTTTGGCTGCTAGGCTTTTTAGACATAGGGCGTAATGGGGAGAAAGGTGTGATCATGAAAACGAGCAAAGACATTCTGGCAACTCCTTATCCGATCAACATCACGGTCGAGGGACTTCGCGGTCTTGGCGCGCCCAAGATGGTTTATATCCGCGAAGTGATTGCAGGCGATCTGCAAGGCGAAGTTGAAGGCATCGAAGATCTTAAAGCTGATGCGAAGCTCTTCGCCGTCCATGCGGCCGATGGCACGCCCATGGCCTTAGTGGACGAGCGCGAAGCTGCATTCGACGCCGCGCGCGAGCACGACTACGAGCCTGTCAGCGTTCACTGATATTTCTCACGCGAGCGCGCTGACGCAAAGCTTTGCGTGAGCGGCGAACGGTCGCCGGGCCATGATCGTGACCAGATAATTAGATAGTTGAGAAGATTCACTTCAGGCCGCGACTGTGGCCCGTTGCCCCTGCAACGCCCTCCCGGAGCGGTGCGCGTCAGCGCACTCACGTGAGGACAATCAGGCCGCGTGGGTTTCGGCGGGTTCTGTCAGCAAAGCAAACATCGCAGTTGCCTCACGGCTCGCGCGGAGCTTTTCACACAGCACCTGGTTTCGGAATGTACGGCTGACCCGGGCAAGAGCTTTTAAGTGATCGGCCCCCGCCCCTTCGGGTGCGAGCAGCAAAAACACAAGATCGACCGGCTGATCGTCAATGGCATCAAAATCCACGGGCTGATCCAGCCGCGCAAAAAGACCGCATGGTTGCGTGACACCAGGCACCTTGGCATGCGGAATGCCAACGCCGTTTCCGACACCAGTGGTGCCGAGACGTTCGCGTTCCATCAAAAGGTCCAGAACGGTCCGCTCGTCAAGATCGAAAACCTCTGAAGCCTTAGCGGCGAGAAGCTGGAGTACCTGCTTCTTGCTCGTGGCTTTGAGATTGGGAAGTACGCCATGGTCAACTATGAGATCTGACAGATCCATCGTACTCATTCCTGCCCGTCTGTTTCCAATCCGAACCACCGAATTCCGGCCCGGTCTTACCAAATTTAGATGCGTCATTGTCAATTGGTCTCGCGCGGCGGGTCAACCCAGCCAATATTTCCATCTGCGCGGCGGTAGACCACGTTGAAGCCCCCGTGGGCGCTATTGCGGAACATCAATGCCGTCGTATCCTGAAATTCCATAACCATAACCGCTTCCCCCACCGTGAGGGTCGGTACCCGCTGGGTGCCTTCGGCCACGATGATGGGTTCAAGATTTTCGGGTTCGTCGTGTGTTTCTTCTTCAGCCTGAATGACGAAAGCCGGCGCCTCAAGATAGGCTGCCCGTTCGGACTTGTCGCCGTGGTGGTTTTTGAGGCGGCGCTTATAGCGGCGCAGCCTTTTTTCCAAGCGTTCCATGGCATTATCGAACGCCGCATAAACCTCTGCCGCCTCGCCATGCGCTTGCAACATCATGCCCGAGCTCAAATGCACTTGGGTATTGCAATGAAAGGCAAAGCCTTCCTTGGTGAAGGTCACATGCGCATCGACGGTGCGGTCGAAATATTTTTCTACCGCGTCGCTAATCCGGTCTGATACATGCTGACGCAAGGCATCGCCTGTATCGATATTCTTACCACTGATCTGGAGTTGCATTAAAATTCCGTTGGCCGTTTGGCACACCTGAAAGGGTGCGTGTTTCGTATCTCTTTATAGCCTTTCCGAGCCCCAATTTCGAGGCCCGACCTCGCAAAGGCGCCGGACCATAGGCGCGGGCGCTTTGCCCTGTCAACCGGCAGATTAATGTCAACGTAAACCCTTTAGGCAGAAGCCTTTTTTAGCCTGCGTCGTTGTACGGATGAGGGGATTTTTAACGCTTCCCGATACTTGGCAACCGTTCGGCGCGCTATATTTACGCCATCACTTTTGAGCCGTTCTACGATGGCGTCATCTGACAAAATGTCGTTTGGGTCTTCCCCCTCCACAAGCGTCTTGATCCGATGCCGAACCGCTTCGGCTGAATGGGCTTGGCCATCGCCGGTCGCCGGAATGGATGAAGTGAAAAAGTATTTGAGTTCGAATATGCCGCGCGGCGTCGCCATGTACTTGTTCGATGTTACCCGGCTGACAGTTGATTCGTGCATCTCGATGGCATCGGCAACGGTTTTCAAATTGAGCGGGCGCAAGTGCTGCACCCCTTTGACAAGAAAGGCGTCTTGTTGTTTTACGATCTCGGTCGAAACCTTCAAAATCGTCCGCGCTCGTTGATCCAGACTTTTGACCAACCAATTGGCGTTTGCGAAACATTCCGACAAATAGGTCTTGTCTGTCGCGCCTTTAGCTAAACCGCTTACTTCGGCGTAATACTGGGAATTAACAAGCACGCGTGGCAAAGTGTCGGTGTTGAGATCAATGCGCCATCCCCCATCAGCTGCTTCACGCACAAAGACGTCGGGGATCACCGGCTGAATTGCCTCGCCGCCAAAACTGAGGCCCGGCTTTGGGTTCAGCGCGCGAATTTCGGAAATCATTTCCGCGATATCGTCGGCATCCACATCACAAACCCGCATCAGGGCCTGCAAGTCGTGGCGCGCCAAGAGTTCGAGGTTTGAGAGCAGCGCTTTGATCGCAGGGTCAAAGCGGTCTTTTTCCTTAAGTTGGATCGCTAGGCAATCGCCAAGGTCGCGCGCCATGACGCCGGTGGGCTCAAAGCCCTGGCAAAGCTTCAAGACCCCGTCCACAATCTCACGCGTCGCGCCAAGCCGCTGGGCGACATCGCCAAGGTCACCGCGAATATAGCCCGCCTCGTCCACCATATCGATGAGGTGTGATCCGATCAGCCGTTCCATTGCGTCTTTGGTGGCAACGCTTAACTGTTCCAGCAGATGATCGCGCAAATTGATGTCTTTGGAGGCGAAGCTGTCGAAATCCCGGTCGCCGCCTTCATAGCTGGAAGAAGCGCCGCCGACGTTTGACCAATCCTGGATACCCGCAGCATCGGAAACTTCGCTTTGTTCAACCTTGGATTGATCGGTATAAATATTTTCATCGGACACATCGAGATCGTTCGAGGTGACCGGCAACTCCTCAGAAGTTACCGCCTCATCGATCTCCCGCATGGAGGTGTCGGTGTCGCTTTCGGCAGGCTGTTTTTCCTCTGCCTCACCTTTGTCGGCGGACGTTGCAGAGGCATCGTGATCTGGCGCGGATTCTAGTAGGGGATTTTTTTCGAGCTCTTGCTCGACATAGGCGGCAAGTTCCAGGTTTGAGAGCTGCAATAATTTAATGGCCTGCTGCAGCTGCGGCGTCATTACCAGGGCCTGGCCCTGGCGTAATTCCAACCGCGGTGCGAGTGCCATTTGCTTTGCCCTCTCCGCTTACATATTAAAGCGGTCGCCGAGATAAACCCGCCGGACCTGTTCGTTGCCAATAATTTCGTGCGGCAAGCCTTCCATCAGGACCTGGCCGTCATGAATGATGTACGCCCGGTCAATCAGGTCCAGCGTTTCACGCACATTGTGATCCGTGATCAACACGCCAATGCCGCGATCTTTCAAATGCCCTACCAGGCTACGAATGTCGCCAATCGCGATGGGGTCGATCCCGGCGAAGGGTTCATCAAGCAGCATAAATGCCGGATTGGTTGCCAGTGCTCGCGCAATCTCAACACGGCGTCGTTCCCCGCCCGAAAGCGCAAGCGCCGGTGTGCCGCGCAGGTGCGTAATGGAAAACTCAGCCAGAAGATCATCAACGATGGCCCGGCGCTTGTCTGGCACCGGTTCCACCAACTCAACAATAGCGCGCAGATTTTCTTCGACCGTCAGGCCGCGGAAGATTGATGATTCCTGCGGCAAATACCCAATGCCGAGCCGCGAGCGCCGATACATCGGCAGCTTCGTCACGTCATGGCCATCAAGTTCGATACTGCCGTAATCCACAGGAATCAGTCCCGTAATCATATAAAAACAAGTCGTCTTGCCCGCGCCGTTGGGACCCAAAAGGCCCACAACTTCGCCGCGTTGAACGTGCAGCGAAACACCGCGCACCACAGGGCGCCGTTTGAACGACTTGCCAATCTGATCAATGATCAGTCCTTGGCTTTCCGCAACTAGACGCGGACCGTCCATCGACATCTCCATTTCGTGGTTTTCGCCTTCATCCCAATGGTCGCTCATTGCACCTGATCGCTCTTAATTTTTGGTGAACCAAGATTATTCCACATTATCTTCGCCTGGCGCCTCGCCACCTTCATCCGTGGGCGGAGTTTCAAGGCCGTCTTCGGGCGTCGCGTCGCCCTCCTCGCCGCGCGGAATGGTAAAGACACCGCGCACGCGGCCATCGCCATTATCCTCTGTTACCACCGAAGCGCCACCTTCGATGCGGCTGTGGCCACTGGCCAGGTCGATGGTCAAACGGTCGCCCTGAATGACGTTGCCGCCTTGGGTCAGGACAACATTACCTTCCATGGTGACCTGTGCATCGAGCACGTTATAAATTGCACTGTCGCCGCGCGCTGTTTCACCTGGCGATGAAACATGCACGTCGCCGTTTGCGTCGAGTTGGCTGATCTCCCCCCCGGTGCCCTCGCCAGAACTGTAATGCACTCGCAATTCAGAGGCTTGCAAGCGCAAATCACCCTGAAGCGCATCAACGTTGCCAGAAAAAATGGCGACTTGATCAGCTTGCAGAACTTCAAGGGCGTCGGCGCTGATTTCTATCGGCGCTGTTGTGTCAATGGGTTCCCCCATCCGGCCCAAAAAGCCGCCGTCTTGCGCCAGCGCAGTTGTCGCGGCGACAATGGAGATAATTAGAATCAGGACTGTACGGGGGACTGTCATCGTCTAAGCTTTTCGCGCTTGCGCGCGCTCCTCTTGCCCTGCCTTAAGAACCTGGTGGATAAATCCGCATACGGACGTTTCCGGTAAACAGTAAACGTTCGCCTACGTTTTCCGCCTCAAATGCGTCCGCCCGTAAGGTGCCCAATGGCCCCTGGCCGGTCACTTCGCTTTGGCTGATCACGCGCTGTTCTTCCAATTGGACCAGCGCGCGGTCGGTATGAAATTCATAGCCCGTGTCAGTATAAAGGCTGACATCACCTTCCAAAGCGAGCGTTTCATCTTCGCTATCGAGGCGACCTGTTTCGGCGCTAAGGCTCACCCATGAGGTTTCGCCAATCGCCATGTCCGCTTGCAGGGTTTCCAGCGTGACCGTGCGCGGATCGTCGGCATCCTGGATCGCCGAGGTTGCCGTCACCAGAAAGGGACGGCTTTCATTATCGACACCTGAGAACCGGGGGTTCACCATGCGCAGGTCGTTATCGACTTGTTCAACCGAGGCGAAGCTGAGGGTGAGCGAATCGTCCGCGTCATAAAGCAGAACAAACAACATGGTTGCCGCAAGAATGGCAAAGGCCGAAAGCGGCAACATAATTTTCAACGTCCGCACCATGCGGCTGTAGGTTTCCGCCGAACGCAATACCTGATCGCGATGCGCATCATAGGCTTCGCCGGTGAGCAGCGAGGCCGCGCGCAAGCCCGTCGGCGCTGGGGCAGTTGCCGCAACAGCCCGACCGCTTTCGGGAAAGGAATACTCGCTCGACAACCTCTTGTCCTTCTCCACCGGGATGCACCAGAAAATTGGCGCGGAAGTGGGCGAAACCCGCAGAACTGCTGGTCTCCCTCACCGGTTAGGGCAGTTATGCCTACTGGCTGGTTAACAAGAGCCCCCCGCTCATGCATTTACCTTGCCAAAAATGCTTCGTCCCCCAAAGAAACTATGGGGATGAGGGCAGACCGAATCAACGGAATTCCACTTTGAGGAGGCAATTTGTGCACTGCACAATAAAGTGATGGGAGAGGCTTGCAACCCCTAGTGGGCAAATATGTCCTGATCCGCCCATCCAGCGAGATCAAGCGCCGCGCGCGCCGGAAGGAAATCAAAAGCGGCCTGAGCCAGGCCATCTCGCCCTTCCCGGGCCAGCATATCGTCAAGCACGGCCTTGATCTGATGAAGATAGAGGACGTCTGAGGCCGCATATTCGAGCTGGGCCTCGCTGAGGTCCGCCGCGCCCCAATCTGAGCTTTGCTGCTGCTTGGAGATGTCGATGCCCGTCAGCTCCTTGGTCAGGTCCTTCAGCCCATGACGGTCGGTATAGGTGCGCACCAGCTTTGACGCGATCTTGGTGCAATAGACCGGCTGGCACATGACATCGAGATAAAGCGCCATCATTGCCACGTCGAAACGGGCAAAATGAAACAGTTTGAGAACCGCATCATCGGCGAGCAGGGCCTTAAGGTTTGGGGCGTCATAGGTCGCCCGGTCGAATTGGACCAGGTGCGCCTCCCCATCCCCGGCTGAGAGCTGCGCCAGGCACAGCTGATCGCGATGAGGTTTGAGCCCCATGGTTTCGGTATCAATGGCGACCACCTGGCCGAGATTGAGCCCGGCGGGCAGATCGCCCCTGTGGAGATGAATTTTGGCCTTTTTGGTCATGGGCGGGGTTTTAGCCCGTTTTGGCCCTCAAAAGCCAGTCCCTGCTTTGCTTTGCAGTAAGGGGTGAATATGGGAGTATGCCGTTTGTGCCACCACTTGCCCGTGGTCGCCAATTTTTGAGGGAACCACCAGATTGAATTTCCTGAGTGAACTCAGCCGCCGGAACGTCATTCGCGTGACCGGCCTTTATGTGGTCGTGGGCTGGATCATCCTTCAGGTGATTACCACCGTGGGGCCAATCCTTACCTTGCCAGAATGGTTCGATACGGCGGTGCTGGTTCTTTTGTTGGTGGGTCTTCCCATTGTCATCATCGGGGCTTGGGCCTTTGAGGTCACGCCCGATGGCGTGCGCCGGGAACAAACCCTGACAGAGGGCGCGACCGCCCAAGTCAGCCGTCTCGACATTGGCATCCTTGTAGCGCTAGTGGCGGTGATAGGCGTCGGCGTCTGGCTTAATCTTTCGCGGGCGCCCTCCAACACATCTACCGCTCAGGTGACGGCTCAGGATGAAAGCGACACTTCCATCGCTGTTCTTGCGTTTGATGATTTAAGCGAAGGGGGCGATCAGGAATACTTCGCAGACGGAATATCTGAAGAGATCCTCAATCTTTTGGTCCGCGTTGAAGGCTTGCAAGTCGCCTCGCGCACATCAAGTTTTCAATACAAAAACCGCCCTTTAGGCATTGACGTGATTGCATCCGAGCTTGGCGTCGGTCACGTGCTCGAGGGTAGCGTGCGCCGCGCAGGTGACAGCATTCGCATTACCGCTCAACTAATCGACGCGCGCACTGACCGGCATTTGTGGTCGGAAAATTTCGACCGCGACATGACGGATATTTTCGCCATTCAAGATGAGATCGCCGACGCCATTGTCACCGCCCTGGCGGATTCGCTCGGGCTTGCGCCGGAAGACGCCAACGTTGATGTGCGTGCGGTCACTGAAAACCTCGACGCTTATGACGCCTACATCCGTGGGCGCGAATATTTTCTGCGCCGCGTTAGGATCGACGAAGTCATAACGCTACTCAATTATGCGGTTAATCTGGACCCTGACTTTGTAGAGGCATGGGAAGTTTTGGCCCTGTCTCACGCTATCGCGCCATCATGGACCGAACGAACCGCTGAAGAAGAAAACCCCCTAGCCGTAGCAGCGGCAAATCGTGCGCTGGAGCTTAATCCCAACAGCTCATTGGCATGGGCTGCGTTGGGCGCTGCCGTTGACAACAACGAACCTGGCAGTTTTATCGAAACCATGCGCCGACTTGATCGCGCACTTGAATTGGACCCCGACAATGTGGTGGCCCTTGATTGGCGTTCGAGCAACCTCGCGACCATCGGCCTATTTGAGGAAGCCCGTGCGGGGTTTGAGCACTGCCTTGAGATCGATCCTGGTTATGTTCGCTGTCTGAACGAAACAATTGAGGTTTATTATGTCCTTGGTGAACATGAACTCGCGCTCGATGCCTTCTATCGCACTTTGGAGACGGGCTATGGGATTATAAGCAACGCCGCATTCGAAGTCTTGATCGCAAACGGGCGGCGCGAGGAGGCCATGATCCTTATAGGCAGTCAGATTGGATATGATGCCGCCTTGGGTTCGACGATCGATGCGTTCCTGGACCCGGAGAATCATAGTGTTGAAGATGCCTATGCCCTGACACTGGCGCACGCGGCCGCCAACCCAGATGAGCTTGGGCCAGCGGGCGTATATTACGTGGCCGCGCGGCTGGGGATCGAACCGTTGCCGGAACTCACCCTTGATATTCTAACCAATATCAATCTCTGGTATCCGTTTTTCGCCGAAGCGCGCCAAGCAGAGCTTTTCAAAAATCTTGCATTGGAATTTGGCATACTGGAGGCTTGGCACAGTTATGGATTTCCGCCGCAATGCCGGCCGGTCGGCGATGACAGCTTTGAGTGCGACTAAGGACTGGTCCGGCTTAAGCAGCAACCAGATAAGTCAGATACAGCGCAATCATGATCGAGTCTGCTGCGATCACCAGCCGCGCGGCCTTTGGCAATGATGACAGTCGGCTGACCAAAAGCGCGACGATCGCCGCCTTGCCTGCGATGGCGAAAAGCAGGATTGGAAACCGCGTTTCCGGGTGCATCCCCGCATAAATTAGCAGGAGCCCCGCAAGGCCCACGTAAAAGCCCCAATGGCGCGCGAGCAATAGGATATTGCCGTCCGTTGTCTCGACACCAAAATTGTCCTTCAGTCCGCGTGCGGGTGCGAGCGCCATGATGAACATGGTCGCGGTCAAGGCACCGGTGACATACAGGACCCAATCAAAATTCTCGACAATCAAGCTCATCGTTTCCCTCCGCGAATCTATTGTGGGTGGAGGCTAGCACAGGTGTCACCGCTGCCCGGGTGGACGGCTTTCTGGTTTTAGCGCCTCACCGGTCCGCGCCTCGCGGTTGAGGTTCCATGAAAGCGTAATGCGCGGCTGGGTGCCCAAATAGGGCGTTACGCAATGGACCGCCTGACCGGGGAACATGATCATGGTTCCCGGCGTCAGCAGCGGCGCACAAGGCGTGCTCATGTAACCCGGCTGCTCCCGGCAACAAATGGGCATGCGCGGATCGGCAAACATAAACATCCCGGATTCGTCCGAAGGCGGATCACCAAGATCCAACATATAGACAACCCCCGCATAGGTGCGCGGGTGACTGTGCGGCAGGCAATAATCCCCTTTGCGATACACACTGGACCAGGAAAGGTCCACATCAACCGTCTCAGACTTAAAGACTTTGCGGAACATGGTGAGCGCACGATCGTGAAGCAATTGCGCCGCCGGACAGCCCCAAGATGGTAGGTCGAAGAGCTTGTAACTGCCGATCCCATCTGTTTGCTCATAGGCGCGCGTGACGTTTGCATCTTCAGTGCGGTCAAGAATGCTTTTCTTGAGCGCCGGTTCAAAGCTCGCCCGATCAGCAAAATAGCTAATGACGATGTTTGGGTCTTTCCAACGCTGGAGCTTTTGGCTCGCCGGCCAAACGGCGGGCGTATCCAGGTCGTTAAATTCGGCCATAGCGCCTCACATATTTCTGGGGGTTTGCCGAAAAAAGTGGGCCTCAATCAGCATCTCTGGCGATTTAGCATTATTCCGCATAATTGTGAATACAGCGCCATGGTTCAAGAACATGTGAAGTTAGGTATTCTGGCACGTGCACTGGAGATGTCCGTAGTACGATAAAGGACAGAAACCGCAAAGAGGCTGAAATGAAAACGATTGTGACAACTCTGATTTTCTTTTCCCTCCTGTCTGCAACGCAAGTTGTGCAGGCACAGGACCAAGCGCCCATCGAACAACTGTCGTGGCTGATTGGAACCTGGCAGTTCGATGATCGCGCCATGCCCGCGGCGGGGTATGACTACCAGGAAACGGGAACACGGACCTGCATCTACGTATTCGACCGGCGTTATATTCAGTGTACGTCAGTGGGGCATTCCGGCACTCACACGAGAACTTATGCTCACTTCTGGACTTGGAACGAACAGTCTGAGCGAATTGAGATGTTGAGCATGTTCGGTAACTTGCCAATCCGCCCGGTTGCAACCGGTTACTTGGAAGACGAAGGCCACACCGTCATATTGGAAAGCGATCAATATGAAGACGAGGGCCACATCTACACCAGTCTTTACGAAATCCGCTACGACGGTGAGGGCGGCATGATCTGGCAATCGCGCCGCAAATCGGTTGATGCTGAACCTGAAACGGCGGTGCGTTTCCACGAAGCGGCTATGAAAATTGCCGATTGATGGAGAAGTGGTGCCCAGGAGAGGACTCGAACCTCCACGACCTTTCGATCACTAGCACCTGAAGCTAGCGCGTCTACCAGTTCCGCCACCTGGGCATCAGGATTTGGCGAGGGGCGTGAATTAGCCCTGCCTGTGTCCATGTGTCAACGGTTGTCTTCGCAGCCGCAGCACGAGCGCCTCAAGCGCTGCCCGAGAAGTTTTACGCGGCACTTATCCCCATAACTCACAGGCCCAACGCAAAATGTCTCAGCCTCATTTGGTTGATCCGGCTTATCAAGCCCGCCGCTTTGCGGTAAAAGAGACCCGTCGCATGGTGGCGTCAAATCGTACCCAAGGGCACGCCCCCCGCGCGCCCCTCAACGAAAACAAGAACTGGTGGGCTGGACATGGGACAGAAACCATTGATTTGCGTCTTTGGCGGGTCGGGCTTTGTGGGTCGGCACATGGTCAAAGCGCTCGCGCGCACAGGCGCGCGCATTCGCGTGGCGGTGCGCCGCCCCAACGAAGCGATGTTCCTTTTGCCCGCGGGCAATGTGGGTCAGATCCAACTTTTTGCCGCAAACGTGCGCGATGACGCCTCAGTTGCCGAGGCTGTCAAAGGCGCAGACGTGGTGATCAACCTGGTCGGCTTGTTGCACCAATCGGGAAGGCAGAAATTTGGCGCGGTTCAGGCCGAAGGCGCCGGCCGTATCGCCAAAGCCGCCAAGGCAGCGGGCGTCAAACGGTTCATCCAAATGTCAGCCATCGGCGCGGACAAAAACGCCCGCTCATCTTATGCCCGCAGCAAGGCCGAAGGCGAAGCCGCTGTGCGCGATGCCTTCCCTGACGCTACGATCATGCGGCCCTCCATCATTTTTGGACCCGAAGATAACTTCTTTAACCGCTTTGCCTGGATGGCCTCGCTTTCGCCCATCCTTCCCCTAATCGGTGGCGGCAAGACAAAATTCCAACCTGCCTATGTGAGTGATATTGCCGAAGCCGCGGTGCGCATTCTCGACAATCCCCATTGGGCGGGCAAAACTTTTGAGTTGGGCGGACCGGAAGTCATGAGCTTCAAAGATCTGCTCAAGCTGATTTGTGAGATCACCCATCGGCAAAGGATCTTGATGCCCATTCCTTTTGTTTTGGCAAGCCTTCAGGCGATGTTCCTGCAACTATTGCCCAACCCCATGCTAACCATGGATCAAGTGCGCTTGCTAAAGACCGATAACGTGGTGGGAAGCGAGGGCGTGTGCACGTTCAAAGATCTATCAATCGCGCCGGCGTCAGCTGAGGTTATTGTCCCGAGCTATCTTTGGGCCTTCCGCCCGCACGGTCAGTTCGATGTGGAACCCGCGTGAGGTTTTGTCCGCAAACTGACAATCAAGCTTCAACGATTAGGCGATGAAATAGACGTAGGTCAAAATCCCTGCGCCCATGACCAAGCGATAAATCGTAAAGGGCAGAAGGCCGATGCGATTGACCAGTGACATAAAGAACCAGATCGCGGCATAGGCGGAAACAAAGGACATTGCCGCCGCCGTCAACGCGCTGGTTTGCAGCACCGTTTCACCGGACCGGATAAGCTCAATCGCTGCTAGAACGCCAAAGACGCCGATGGTAGGCAGACTGAGCAACATGGAAAAGCGCGCTGCCTCTGACCGCTCCAGGCCCAAAAAGCGCCCCGCGGTGATCGTGATGCCAGAACGGCTGGTCCCCGGAATAAGCGAAAGCACTTGAAAAAGGCCAACGACAATCGCGCCCCAAAGGGTCATATCGCTCAAGTTTTTAAACCGCATGCCGATGCGGTCGGATTCATAAAGCACGATGCCAAAAATAAGCGTCGCCCACCCGATGACCTCTGCACTGCGCAGGCTTTCCACGGCGCCCGTAAGATAAAGCACCCCGCCAACGGCAATGGTGGGGATCGTCGCCAGGATCAAAGCCCAAAGAAGCCGCGATTCTTGCGTCCGTCGGCGCTGCAAGGTATGGGCGGCACCGGCAAAAAGCCCCGCAACATCCCTGTGAAAATAAAACACCACTGCCATTAGCGAGCCCACATGAAGGGCAACGTCGATGAGCGGCCCCTGATCCTGCATGTCCGTCAATTCAGGAAGCAAGATGAGGTGGGCGGAGGAGGAAATCGGTAGAAATTCGGTGAGCCCCTGAATAATAGCGAGGAGAATCAGCTGTTCCAGAGGCATGGGTGGGGGCTCCAAGGTCGTAGGCGGCGCACTATACACATTCGGTGAATGCTGACGAGAGGGTCAGATAAGTCAATGTATATGACCTAATCCTGAACGCGTATCATGAAGGCTAACCCAAAACTCCCCGATACCGCGTCATACTGTCCAAATGAGCATATTATAAGTCATAATAGCTGCCTTATCGACCGTTTCCTGTTTGACTCTGGCTATTTTCATTCGGATATTGCGCATATACGAAGATGGAATGATCAATGCCTCAAAAAATGCTGCGCTTCATCGACCTGGAACGGTCCCCGCCTGACCAGCGGTCTGCTCCCGAGCGTCGGGCCGATTTCCAGGAGATCTATCAGGAGTTTGCGGCACAAAAGGCCGCCGAACAGGCAAGCCGGTGTTCCCAATGCGGCGTTCCGTTTTGCCAGGTCCATTGTCCCCTGGGCAACAACATCCCCGACTGGCTGCGCGCGACCGCCGAGGGCCGCCTGGAAGAAGCCTATATCCTGGCGCAAGAAACCAACGCCATGCCCGAGATCTGTGGCCGCATCTGCCCGCAAGACCGGCTCTGCGAAGGCTCGTGCGTCATTGAGCAATCAAAGCACGGCACGGTCACCATCGGCGCTATTGAGCGCTTCATTACCGAAACGGCTTGGGAGAACGGCTGGGTCAAACCGATCAAGCCCGGCGCGCCTAAGGAACAATCCGTAGGCATTATCGGAGCGGGCCCAGCGGGCCTTACCGCGGCCGAAGGCTTACGCCTGCGCGGTTATGATGTGGCCATATATGACCGCTATGACAGGGCGGGCGGGCTTTTGACCTATGGCATCCCAAACTTCAAACTTGAAAAACACATCGTGGAACGGCGGGTCACGCGCCTGCACGACGCGGGCGTTGCGATCCAACTTGGCGCTGATATCGGGAACGACGTGACCTTTTCTGAACTCCGCGACCGGCACGAAGCGGTCCTGATTGCCACTGGTGTCTATGGCGCGCGGGACCTATCCGTACCCGGAGCAAACCTCAATGGCACCATCCCCGCCCTGGAATACCTGATCGCCTCCAACAAAAAAGGCTTTGGCGATGAAGTACCCGACTACGATAGCGGCCTTATGAATGCCAAGGGCAAGCGCGTTGTGGTGATCGGCGGCGGCGATACGGCAATGGACTGCGTGCGCACGGCGATCCGGCAAGAGGCCCTATCTGTCACCTGCCTTTATCGGCGTGACCGCGCAAACATGCCCGGTTCCCAACGCGAAGTCAGCCATGCGGAAGCGGAAGGTGTTGTTTTTAACTGGCTGGCAAGCCCGCTTGCCCTCGAGGGCCTGCGCAAGGTCACCAGTGTCCGCGCCGAACGCATGCGCCTTGGTGCGCCTGAAGCCGGGGGGCGTCAGCGCATCGAACGCATTCCGGATTCTGAATTCAATATCGATGCGGATTTGGTTATCACCGCGCTCGGCTTTGACCCCGAAGACCTGCCCAAATTGTTTCACGAGCCAATCCTCGGTGTCAGCCGCTGGGGCACGCTGGCGGTTGATCCGCAATCGGCCATGACCTCCATGTCCGGGGTCTTTGCTGCGGGGGACATCGTACGCGGGGCATCGCTTGTGGTTTGGGCGGTGCGCGATGGGCGCCAGGTCACCCGCTCCATCGATAGCTACCTGACGGCGCTTCGAAGCGCGCGCCACGCGGAGGCATCATAATGAGCTATCGCGAAGATTATGTAAGCGAACGGGACCGCCTCGCCCGCGACGGGCTTTATGACCCGACCAGTGAACACGACAATTGCGGTGTCGGCCTGGTTGCCGCGGTTGACGGGGTGCCGCGCCGCGAGGTTGTGGAAAAAGCCATTGCCGCCCTAAAAGCTGTGTGGCACCGGGGCGCGGTGGATGCCGACGGCAAGACCGGTGATGGCGCCGGTATCCATCTACAGATTAGTCAGGAATTTTTCCGAGCCCAAATTGTGCGCACCGCCCATCACGCAGTAGGTGGCCGCATTGGTATCGGGATGATTTTCCTGCCGCGTACGGATTATGCGGCGCAGGAAACCTGCCGCACCGTGGTGGAAACTGAACTTCTGAAGTTTGATCTTTCCATTTATGGCTGGCGCCAGGTTCCCGTGAACACCGTCGTTATTGGTGAAAAGGCAAATGCCACACGGCCTGAGATCGAGCAGATCATGTTCAGCTGCGGTGACGAAGACGACCTTGATGAAATTGAACGCACGCTTTTTATCGTGCGGCGACGTATCGAGCGCGAACTCCTTAACCGCAACATCAACGATTTCTATATTTGCTCGCTATCGAGCAAGTCGCTCGTTTACAAAGGCATGTTCCTCGCCGAACAGCTCGCAATCTTCTATCCTGATCTCGCTGACCCCAACTTTGTCTCGGCTTACGCGATCTATCACCAACGCTATTCCACAAACACGTTCCCCACCTGGCGGCTTGCCCAGCCCTTCCGCATGCTTGCGCACAATGGCGAGATCAACACCTTAAAGGGCAACACCAACTGGATGCGCAGCCACGAAGCGATGCTTGCTGTCGAGGCCGCCAAATCCCACGCCGGAGATGTCCTTCCCATCATTCAGGCCGGTTCATCGGATTCTGCCGCCCTCGACGCTGCGTTTGAAGCCTTGGTGCGCGGGGGCAACCCTGCACCGCTCGCCAAGCTGACGCTGATCCCCGAAGCGTGGTCAAAAAAGGTGCGCACCATGCCCGAGGCGCATCGTGCCATGTACGACGTACTGAATTCGGTAATGGAACCATGGGACGGCCCCGCCGCCATCGCCGCCACCGATGGGCGCTGGGTCATTGGCGGTATGGATCGCAACGGCCTCAGGCCTATGCGGTATTCGCTGACCCGCGACAAGCTATTACTGCTTGGGTCCGAAGCCGGGATGGTGGCGGCCCCCGAAGCCGACATCATAGAAAAGGGCCGTATTGGCCCTGGGCAATTAATCGGGGTCGACCTTGACGAAGGCGCGCTTTATCGCGATCGCGCGCTCAAGGATACTCTGTGTGCGTCGCTTCCCTTCAAGAAATGGTCAAAAAGTATTGTCGAGCTGGACGAACAGGTTCGCCCAGGGCCCGAACCGGTGGGGATTGAGGGTGAAGATTTGCTGCGCCGTCAAATCGCGGCCGGTCAAACCCGCGAGAATATGGAGCTGCTGCTCCAGCCGCTGGTGGAAGACGCAAAAGAAGCCATCGGGTCCATGGGCGATGATACGCCCCTTGCCGTTTTGTCAGACGAATACCGCCCTCTCGCCCATTATTTCCGGCAAAACTTCAGTCAAGTGACAAACCCGCCCATCGATCCCTTGCGCGAAGACCGGGTGATGAGCCTCAAGACGCGCTTCGGAAACCTGCGCGCAATACTTTCCGGCGCCTCCCCTCAGGAACAGATCTACACCCTCGATAGCCCGGTGCTTTCCAATGGCATGGTGGACCGCCTGCGCAAAGTATTAGACGACCGGGTTTATGAAATTGATTGCACCATGGAGGTCAATGACGGCGCCTGCGCCCCGCACGCCTTGCGCGATACGCTGGCCCGGATTCGTCAGGAGGCTGAGGATGCTGTTCGGCGAGGCTTTGGCCATCTGATCTTAACGGACGAGAACGTAGGCCCCGAACGCGCGGGCTTGCCTATGATCCTTGCCACCGCCGCTATTCAAACCCACCTGATCAGCGCGGGCCTGCGCACTTATACCTCACTCAATATTCGTAGCGCCGAAAGCATGCATCCGCACAGCATGGCGGTGCTCATCGGGTGCGGTGCGACCACCGTGAACGCCTATTTGACTGAAGCCACTATTGCAGATCGCCATGCGCGCGGCCTTTTCGGCGATATGCCACTTGAGACCTGCATCGATCGCTTTTTGCAGGCGATCGACGCGGGGCTTTTGAAGATCATGTCCAAGATGGGCATTTCCGTCATCTCATCCTATCGCGGTGGTTTTAATTTTGAGGCCGTGGGCCTTTCCCGTGCGCTGGTGGCGGAGTTTTTTCCCGGCGTGCTGAGCCGTATTTCCGGTCTTGGCCTGAGCGGCCTTCAAGAAAACCTTCTTGCCCGTCACCTTCGTGCCTATGGCCCGGATCACAAAGACCACCTGGCGACCGGCGGGTTTTACCGTTTTCGCCAAGGGGCCGAGACCCACGCCCATTCGGGGCCCCTAATCCACATGCTGCAAGAAGCGGTAACGCGCGGCGATTATGCCCTGTTCAAGAAATACACCGCCGGTGTTGCCGCACAGCCCCCCATTTCCATCCGTGATCTGATGGAATTCACCCCTCGCGCAGAAGCAATTCCCGTAGAGGATGTTGAATCGGTCAACGAAATCCGCAAACGTTTTGTAACGCCCGGCATGTCCCTGGGCGCACTGAGCCCCGAGGCGCACAAAACGCTCAACATCGCAATGAACCGCATTGGCGCAAAATCGGATTCCGGCGAGGGCGGTGAGAACCCCGATCATTTCCACCCCGACCCGCACGGCGACAATGCCGACAGCGCCATCAAGCAGGTGGCTTCGGGCCGGTTTGGGGTGACGGCGGAATACCTGAGCCACGCGCGCGAAATTGAGATCAAAGTGGCGCAAGGGGCAAAGCCGGGCGAAGGGGGCCAGTTGCCGGGCTTCAAAGTAACCGACATGATCGCGCGGTTCCGCAACGCAACGCCCGGCGTAACGCTTATCTCGCCTCCCCCGCACCACGATATTTATTCCATCGAGGATCTGGCGCAGCTCATCTATGACCTAAAGCAGATCAATCCGGATGCGCGGGTGTGCGTGAAGTTGGTTGCGTCGTCCGGGATTGGCACCATCGCCGCAGGCGTGGCCAAAGCAAAGGCCGACGTCATTTTGATTTCGGGTCATTCTGGCGGCACCGGCGCTTCCCCGCTTACCTCCGTCAAATTCGCCGGTGCCCCGTGGGAGCTGGGGCTTTCCGAAGCCAATCAGGTGCTCACCCTCAATGCTCTGCGCCACCGCATTCGTCTGCGGACGGACGGAGGCTTGCGCACCGGCCGCGATATCGTCATTGCCGCGCTTCTGGGCGCCGAGGAATTTGGCATCGGTACAGCATCGCTGGTGGCCATGGGCTGCCTCATGGTGCGGCAGTGCCATTCAAATACCTGCCCGGTGGGCGTTTGCACCCAGGATGAGGACCTGCGCGCTCGGTTTGGCGGCACTCCAGAAAAAGTCATCAACTTGTTTAGTTTCCTTGCCGAAGAAGTTCGGGAAGTTCTGGCCTCATTAGGGGCGCAGAGCCTTGACGAAATTATCGGGCGTACTGATCTTCTCGCCCAGGCAAGCCGCGGCGCGAGCCATCTCGACGATCTTGACCTCAACCCGCTGCTGATCAAAGCCGACAGCGGGGGGCATCCGCGCTATTGCACCCTTGAAGGCCGCAATGAGGTCCCCGAAGGGCTTGATGCGCAGATCTTTAAGGACGCGGAGCCCTTTTTTGATAAGGGCGCGAAGATGCAACTCACCTACACAGTGCGAAACACCGATCGCGGCATTGGCACGCGAACGTCAGCTCACATCGTGCGCCGTTTTGGCATGAATGAACTCAAAGAGGGCCAGTTGACCCTGCAATTGCGAGGTTCCGCGGGACAATCTCTCGGAGCCTTCGCGGTCAAGGGTTTGACCATCGATGTGTTGGGCGAGGCTAATGACTATGTGGGCAAGGGCCTGTCTGGTGCCACTATCGTTCTTCGGCCCGCACCTGAAAGCCCTCTAGTTCCTGCCGATCACACGATCATCGGCAACACCGTGCTTTATGGCGCCAGCAGCGGCGCGCTTTTTGCGTCCGGGCAGGCGGGCGAACGCTTCGCCGTGCGAAACTCCGGTGCAACAGCAGTGATCGAAGGTTGCGGCGCCAACGGTTGCGAATACATGACCGGCGGAACGGTCGTGATCTTGGGAGCCACTGGCGATAACTTCGCCGCCGGAATGACGGGGGGCATGGCCTTTGTTTATGACCGCGAAGGGTTGCTGGCCACTCACTTAAACCCCGATAGCGCAATCGCTGTACCATTGCGCAGCGTTCATTGGGAAGCGGTGGTCCGCAAGCTGGTTGAGGAACATTTCGCGCGGACTGAATCTGCCCGTGCCCATGACATCCTTGCCGATTGGGATTTGACCAAAGCAAGTTTCGTCCAAATCTGCTCCAAGGAAATGATCGCGCGGCTTGATCATTCGCTCGATGATAACACGCCCGCGGCGGGTCAGGCCGCGGAGTAATATCACCGCCGGGCCGGCCTCCCCTATGGCCAGCGTGGGTTTGCGCCGTTACACTCTGCGCCTATGAAGCTGCGCCTGATTCATCTGCCCATATCGCCCTTTGGCCGCAAATTGCGCCTTGCGCTTTTTGAAAAGGAAGTCCTGGCCGACATCGAAGCGGCCGAGCCTTGGGAAATGGCTGGCGCGCTTATTGCCATGAACCCATCCGGAACCTTGCCGGTGCTGGACGTCGATGGCGAAACTTTCATCGCGCCATCATCTGCCATTTGTGAGTTCCTTGAAGAGACCGGCAGCGGCGCGCCTTTATGGCCCGAGGACCCCGTGGAAAGGGCAGAAGCCCGGCGGCTAACCGCTTGGTTTGATGAGAAATTTCACCGCGAGGTGACCGAATTGATCCTCTATGAACGGGTTCATAAGCGTCTAAAACGCACCGGCCATCCCGACATGACGCGCATGCGCGCGGGTCTTCATAACGTGCGCATTCACCTTGATTACTTGAGTTATCTTGTGGACCGGCGCCGCTGGCTCGCAGGGGATGAGCTGACCTATGCCGACCTCGCCGCGGCGGGGCACTTGTCGGCCATCGATTATTGCGGAGATGTTCCGTGGGAGGATTACCCCGCAGCCAAAGACTGGTACATGCGGCTCAAATCGCGGCCATCGTTTCGGTCGTTGCTCGCTGATCGGGTTCGGGGCATGCCCCCGGCAAAGCATTATGACGACCTCGACTTCTGATACCCCCATCAATCATTCAATCAAAGCCCAGGCGCGCGCGCTCGGGTTCGATGCCGCAGGAATTGCCGCAGCGGACTTGGACGGCGCCGGCGTACGGCTGATGGAATTTCTAGGCGATGGCCGCCACGGCACTATGAAGTGGATGGAAGAACGTGCGCGCGAACGCAGTGACCCAAAGGCGCTGTGGCCCGAGGTCAAATCTGTCATCGCCGTCGGTCATAACTATGGACCGGAACATGACCCCCTTGATGATCTTGCCCGAAGTGAGCGCGGCGTGGTGTCAGTCTATGCGCGGGGCAAGGATTATCACGACGTCCTGAAAAAACGCCTAAAGGCCCTCGCCCGCTGGCTTGTGGCCACGCACGGGGGCGATGTTAAGGTGTTCGTCGATACCGCCCCGGTCATGGAAAAACCGCTTGCTGCGGCCGCAGGTCTCGGCTGGCAGGGCAAACACACAAACCTTGTTTCAACCGAACTTGGCTCGTGGCTTTTTCTTGGGGTCATATATTCAACCTTGGAACTTGATCCCGGTGAACAGCAACAAGACCACTGTGGATCGTGCAGCGCTTGTCTCGACATTTGTCCGACGAAAGCATTTCCCGCGCCCTATCAACTCGACGCCCGGCGCTGCATTTCCTATCTCACCATTGAACACAAGGGTCACATTCCAGTTGAGTTTCGCAATCCCATGGGTAACCGCATCTATGGCTGCGATGACTGCCTAGCGGTTTGCCCCTGGAACAAATTTGCCAAAACCGCGCATGAGACCGCCTATCATGCCCGGCTGGAACTTAAGGCGCCCCTGCTTGCCGATCTGGTCATGCTGGATGACAAAGCTTTTCGGGAGGTCTTTGCGGGATCGCCTGTCAAACGAACCGGGCGCCACCGCTTTATCCGTAATGTTCTGATTGCGATCGGCAACTCGGGGAACGCTGATTATGAGCGTTTTGTCGTACCCCTGCTGGCAGATGCCTCACCATTGGTGCGGGCCATGGCGGTTTGGGCGCTTGCCCAATTTCTTGATGCCAAAGAGTTCGCGAACCTGCGCAGTGCTCACTTGCGGAGCGAAAGCGATGCAGACGTCAAAGCTGAATGGAATAGGGTTTAAAGCCCATCGGGAAAATCAAGGTCATAGAGATAAGCACGGGCGGCGGCAAGGAGATCAACCTCAGGGTCGAGTTGAAGCACCCGAATCCAATCCGCCCGAGCGGCGGCATCATCTCCCGCAGCGCGATGCAATAGACCCCGCTCAAGCAAGGCCGGGACATAGTCACGATCGCCCGCCAACACGCGGGCCAAATCTGTCTCGGCCAGCGCGGTATCGCCCTGGAGGCGATACCCCATCGCCCGCAATGTCAGTGCATCTTTCGCACCAGGGGCAAAATCAAGCGCCCGCGTAAGGTCGTCAATGGCCGTCGGCCAGTCGTCATCAAGCACATAGGCGCGGGCCCGATCGAAGTAGATCTGTGTTGATATGCCGTCGCTTCCTGCGTCCAAAGACACAGCCGCGTTTAGCGACTGGATTGCTTGATCAGGAAACCCCTGCAGCATCCACCCGTTTGCGGCCTGGATCAGAATTTGTGCCCGCAGGGGCGCGCTGAGACCATTATTGATGTCCTGGGCAAGTGCATCGAGGCGATCGGCGGCATCGCCGTATTGCCCCATCGCTAAAAGCGCCAAAGCCGAACAATGAACGGCGGGGGGGCCTCCACCCTGATCCCGCCATGCGAGGGCGCGATCAAAGGCTTGCTCGGGATCTTCATCAATCGCCGTGAGGCAGAACTCATAGGCTTCCGACCCGCCAAACCAACGATCTTCGCTTGCTTCCTGAGCCGAGGCGCCCAGGGGCATTAACCACATTGATGTGAGAAATACACCCAAAGTGGACCGGACGAGGAAAGATGTGTAGGAGTGTCGTTTCATAGCGGGGCCAAGTTTCGCAACCGCAGCCGATTTGGCAAGTGAAAACAAGTTGATGTCGTTAAGAGGGTTTTGAGCGTCTATGAGTCGCATGTTTTTCTTCGGGTATGGCTACACCGCCTCATATCTTGCCCAGCTGCTGCGCACAGAAGATTGGGCAATGGCTGGCACGACGCGGAACCCCGACAAAGTCAAGAAAATGTGGGCCCAAGGCGTAGAACCTCACATCTGGGCTGGCGATTCTCCGTTGGAAGCGCCACGCCGCATCTTTCGTAATGTGACGCACATTCTGCATTCGGTTCCCCCGCTGGCCACCGGTGATCCAGTCCTAAAAAACCACTTCGAGTTGTTCAGCGAAATTGCGCCGAAACTTCAATGGTACGGCTACATCTCAACCACGTCCGTCTATGGCGATACACAAGGCGAGGAAGCGAACGAAAGCTATGAGCTCAATCCCGCAACATCTCGCGGCAAATTGCGGCTGCAAATTGAGAAACGGCATCAACAGCTTCACAAGAAATTCAAACTGCCGATTCACATTTTCAGATCAGGTTCGATCTATGGACCTGGACGCAGTGCCATTCGTCGCGCAATACAGGGCGATCCCAGATTGATTCACAAAGAGGGTCATGTGACCTCTCGCATCCATGTAGAAGACCTCGCACAAGTCCTCCGCGCTTCAATGGCTAATCCAAACCCCGGTGCAATTTACAATTGCGCCGACGATCTTGCGACTGGTGTCGATGAGCCCTTGAGTTATGCTTTTGACATGTTGGGTAAAGAGAAACCACCGGTAGTCAAATTCGAAGACGTGCAAGCGGAAATTACTCAAAACATGAGTTCATTCTATTCCGAGACGCGGCGTGTTTCCAACGACCTTATCAAGTCTGAGCTTGGCGTTAAGCTGAAGTACCCGACCTACAAAGAAGGCTACGAAGCACTGAACCAAGCGCGTATGCAACGCAATCAACCCGCCTGATCATCAACGCCTTCGATTTCCCAACAAAGGGTCTCGACGGAATCAACAAGCCGCGCGAGATTTTGATCATCCGACAAGCGGTGGTCACCGTTTTTTATCAGCGTTGCGGCAACATCATCCGTAGCTAGGGCCTTGGCAAAGCGAACCGCGTGCTCCCACGGCACATCGGGATCGCGCATACCTTGCAAAATGCGCGCAGGGCATTTGATATCGATTGGTCCGTGTAAAACGCAATTCTTCCGACCGTCCTCGATTAGATCGCGCGTTATGGGATAGGGGTCAAATCCATACTCTGAAGGCTGGAGCCATTCGCCTTTCTCCAGTATCTCGCGCTTTACCTCTTCCGAATACGTTTGCCACATTAGCAACTCGGTAAAGTCCGGGGCGGGGGCGATAAAAACTATTCCCCTAACCTGCTCCGGTCGCGCCAGGGCCACCAGTGTAGCAATCCATCCGCCCATGCTCGACCCGATCAAAATTTGCGGGCCCTTCGCCACCTCATCAAGGATGCGCAAGGTATCGTCTCGCCAACGCGAGATTGTGCCATTGCGAAAGTCGCCGCTGGAAACCCCATGACCAAAATAGTCAAACCTCGTAAATGGCCGCCCGGCTTCCTGTGCCCAGCTTTCAAGGGTCAGGACTTTGGCGCCCTCCATGTCGGATTTAAAGCCACCCAGCCAGATCAGGCCGGTTCCCTCTCCCGCCGTTTGATGGTAGGCGATGGTCTGCCCATCGGAAGTTGAAAGTCGGCCCGGTTCGGATCCGGTAATCTGTGTTTCATCGGTCATTGGCAGCAAGCCCCGGTCGAGGTACGAATTAGACGTGAGCGAATCTAGCAAGACCCAACGCGACATTCCAGGACCGGGCCTGACGGTCCTGCAAGTGATCCCCGATCTTGAGACCGGCGGCGCCGAGCGCACCGCTGTCGACATCGCTCATGCCATAACCCGTGCTGGCGGACGGGCGATTGTGGCCAGTCGCGGCGGCCGACTAGAAGATGAATTGCGCGAAGCGGGCGGCGAGCTGATCAAAATCCCCGCCCACACCAAGAACCCCTACGGCATATTCGCTAACATCATCCGGCTGGTTCATATTATCAATCATTTCAATGTGGACATCGTTCACGCCCGCTCGCGCGCACCAGCGTGGAGCGCCTTTGCGGCCGCGCGCATTTCGGGCCGACCCTTCGTGACCACCTATCATGGCACCTATAATGCCCGCCTGCCGATCAAACGTTTTTATAATTCAGTCATGGCGCGGGGCGATCTGGTCATTGCCAATTCACAATTTATCGCGCGTCATATCCACGACACCTATGGATTGACCGAGTCCAAAATTGTCACCATTCCCCGTGGCACCGGCATGGACAAATTCGATCCTGACCAGGTGGCCCATGATCGCGTGAAATCGATGCGCGAACACTGGGGGCTGTCTGTTTCACTTTCAGCGGATGAACGCGCGGTGGTTTTGTTGCCGGGCCGGTTGACGCGCTGGAAAGGGCAAGCGGTTCTAATTGAAGCAGCGGCAATCCTGAAAGAACGAGGACGCGGTGATGATGCGGTCTTCATCCTTGCCGGTGACGACCAAGGCCGTGAGGCCTATTCAAATGAACTGACACGCCTGGCGGACGAACATGGTCTTGCGGGCCGGGTTCGCATGGTCGGCCATGTCTCCGATATGCCGGCGGCCTATCTTGCCGGCGATATTATTGTGGCGCCTTCCGTTGAAGCCGAAGCCTTTGGCCGTGTCGCCGTGGAGGCCCAAGCTATGGGCCGGCCGGTCATCGCTGCCGATCATGGCGGCGCGCGCGAAACGGTCATGACCGCTTCTGATGATCCGGGGGCGGAAGGTCTTGCCACAGGTTGGCGGGTGCCGCCCGGGGACGCCAACGCCCTTGCCGATGCCTTAGCCGAAGCAATTGATCAGGGCATTGGGGGACGGGCCGCCATGGGGGCGCTGGGTCAGGCCCATGTGCGCGAAACATATTCCCTTAATGAGATGTGTTCGCGTACCCTTGGGGTTTACAAACGCCTTGCCGGGTCTGCCGCAAAGCGCCGCATTGTCGCAACGCGCGGACTTTTGGGTCCTGAACATATTCTGATCATCAAACTCGGGGCGCTGGGGGATTTTGTTCAGGCGATGGGGCCAATGAAAGCTATTCGCACACATCACCCCACCGCCCATATCACTTTGCTCACGACGGCGCCTTTTGGACCCCTTGCCTGGGCGAGCGGCCTGTTTGACGCGATCTGGACTGATGGGCGTGAACGATCCCTTGCGAGCCAGATCAAAATGATCGGGCGGTTGCGCGGCGGCGAGTTCGAGCGAGTCTATGATCTTCAAACCTCGGACCGGTCGAGTGCGCTCTATTTCCTCATGGGACCGCACCACCCTGAATGGTCCGGCATTGCTACCGGGTGCTCGCACCCCCACAAAAATCCCACTCGCGCTGAGATGCACACGGTAGAACGGCAACGTGAGCAGTTGGAATTAGCTGGCATATCAGACGTTCCGCTTACGGATCTTGGGTTCGCTCTCAATCCTGCCCGCACAAATATCTCTGGGCTTGGCTTTCCAACGCGGGGTGAACCCTTTGCGCTGCTTGTTCCCGGTGGGTCCGCCCATCGCCCTAAAAAACGTTGGCCCGCAAAACACTATGGCCAGCTCGCCAAGGCGCTTGAAGAACGCGGCATTCGGCCCGTAGTGATTGGCACTGGGGCGGAACGGGACGCAGCAGACATTATCCTTGGCGCTTCGGTGGGGGCAATCAGCCTGATCGACCAAACTGACTTTTTGCAGATCGCGGCCCTTGCCGGACGAGCCCAGCTTGCCATTGGCAATGATACGGGGCCCATGCACCTTATCGCGGCGGCGGGCTGCCCTAGCCTGGTATTATTTTCGGACGAATCTGACCCACGCCGTTGCGCGCCCCGCGGCCCTATGGCTCAGGTCTTCCAAGCGCCTGAACTTGACGCGATCGCCGTGGGCACAATTATCGACAAGCTGAAGCAAGCAGACATGCTGCCCGACACACCGATCAGAGCTGCCGAGTGATCAGAAAATCATGTGGGTGAGTTCTTCACCGGTAATGAGATCGCGGTGATTTACACCGACAGCCCAATCGCTAAGGGCCATGACGTATGGGATCTCACCATTGTTTTTGATCCAGGTGTCGATCACAAAGTGCTGCTCGGTGGTGGTATCATAAACGGTGGAGACCGTGTGGGGCCACACACCGCGTGCACTTAGGGCTTCCGTGACACGGCGGCCGGGGCGATGAAACTGGAACAAGCCGTCGTCGTGCAACATGGTCAGATAGGTCGCCGTGTTGACCATCTCATCCACGCAATCAAGTTGATTGGAGCGTCCGAACCCTGAAAAGGACCCACCCACATCGCCGCCTGTATTGGCTTCGTCGGCGACGAGCTGTTCAATGCGAGCAAGGGCAAAGGCGATTTGCGTGCGTTCACCTTCGGCGGTTCCCGGTTCACCCACCGCTGGGGGTGCCGCAAAGATTTCCCGGATGCTCTGCCACTCCGCCTCGGTCAGAGAGACCTCGACCTCTTTTTGGCAACCGTGTTGAAGGCAGACCACAAAATTCTGAGGCGAAAGATTTTCGCGCTCGTACTCGTGGGACAGAAGATAATCAATGTCCGAACCCGGCATAACGCACCCGGCAAGTCCCAAGGTGAGTACCCCTGCAATTCCAATCAATCCAATTCGCATGGGTCTTGTCCCCTCACATTCCGATCTGGCTCGCATGGAGTTTAACCAATTGAGAGGCGGAATGGGAGGGGGCAAAATATGGCCCGCTGCCTTTAGTTAGACTGAATGAACCGCCCCGTATCAAAATCGCGGCCTTCTTCGGCAAAATGTAGCGGTACGCCTTGCGCATAGAGCGTGTCTGGGCCTTCATTGAGTTGAATGTGAAGATGAACCGTACGGTTCCCCTCGCCCGTGCCGCCAACGGCGGCAATTTCCTGCCCGGCCTCAACCCGCGTCCCTTCGGTCACCAGAACTGACGAAGGCGCCAGATGCCCATAGGCGGCATAAAGGCCGTCGTCTTGTTGGATGATGATGATATTCCCTGCCACGCTGGCGAGGTCGGTGGCATCCTGGTCCGCCCCGAAGCGCTCTGCCATACGGGCATTATAGGCAAGTCCGTCTTCGTCCTCTCCGCGCACGCGGAAAGCTGCGTCTTCCGCCGAGCCATTGATCACTTGCACAACGTTGCCCGCAGCAATGGCGTGCACCGGTTCGCCGTAGCCGAAATAGTCCGTCTGGTCCGCAGGATCATCGCCATGAATGCGGCCCTCGCCATCTACCTTGAAAAAGTCGACGGCAAATTCGGTTGACGGCACAAGCCTGTGGTGACTGGTAACCAGCGGAATTGCTCTTAAAAGCCAGGCCCCGCGAAGCGGCATGGGATAGACGCGCGCGGGGTCGGGCGCATTGACCGCAAGGTCGATACTCGCCAGTTGCGCATCACCGTTTGTGCTAACCGCGCGGACGGTTACCCGCACTGTTTCAGGGATCTGGTCGAAAGCAAGAAACTGGCGAACAAGGATGACCGCCGCCCCCGGCGCAATGCTTGATTCCCGACTTAGCGCAACATCATCGCCGAAAAATCCAGCAAGCCCTTCGCTGTTTGACAAAACGCCGCCGACGAATGAATCCGCGCCGCCGCGTGCAATCATGCCGCCGATAAAGCCGGTGTGCCGGCCAAACAGAGCGGGATCGACGCGCTTGGTGAGAAACGAACGCCCGCCGGCCATCAGATCGATGTCCACAGCTTCGATAGTCACCACTTCCGCGCCATCGTTGAATACACCAATGGCTTGAATGACCGCATCAAACTGGCTGGCCCCGGGATTGGCCGCATTCACATAGACATGCTCTGAAGGAACTGTTCGCAGCTCCAGCGCTGCGGCGGGCCCGGGCAACATCGCAAGGCCGATGAGTACGGCCCCGGCAAGGGTAACAACTGCAATATCAATATGTCGTCTCACGGGCTCGCTCCATAAACGGGGTCATCGCTACCTCCTATGGATGCCCCTCCAAGCCGGACTGGATGCATCCGTCTTGACTTAACCTTTGGGCCCCATAATGTGCGGGACCTGCTGCACAGCAGCGGGAATATGTTCAAGTAAAAGGAAAAGGGCCCGCGGAAACGCGAGATAAAACCAATGTCCAGCGCCAATGAAACACAAGTGTCACCCGTGAAGATCACCCTGCCCGATGGCAGCGAGCGGACCTTCGAGGGCACGACCACTGGCGCGAACATTGCGGCCGACATCGGCCCAGGTCTCGCCAAGGCCGCGCTGGCCATCGAAGTTGATGGCGAATTGCGGGATCTCGATTTTGCCATCGCCAAAGATGCCTCGGTGCGCCTGATCACCATCCGTGATGAGGCCGAAGCACTTGATCTGATCCGCCATGACTGTGCCCACCTGATGGCGCAGGCGGTGCAGGAATTGTTTCCCGGGACGCAAGTCACCATCGGCCCGAACATCGAAGATGGTTTCTTCTATGACTTTGCGCGCAATGAGCCCTTCCACGAGGAAGACCTTGCTCAAATTGAAAAGCGCATGGCCGAGATTGTGGATGAAGCGCGTCCCACCCGGCGTGAGGTTTGGCCACGGGACGACGCCATCGCTCATTTCAAATCCATCGGCGAAACCTACAAAGCCGAGATCATAGAAGACCTGCCCGAGGGAGAAGACATTTCCGTCTATTTCCATGGGGAGTGGCATGACCTCTGCCGCGGCCCGCACCTGCCGTCGACAAAGCACATTGGCAAGGCCTTCAAGCTAACCAAATTGGCCGGCGCTTATTGGCGCGGGGACGCGAAGAACGCGCAACTTCAGCGCATCTATGGCACCGCCTGGCGCGAACCCAAGGAATTGAAAGCCTACCTCCACCGCATTGAAGAAGCCGAAAAGCGGGACCACCGCAAACTGGCGAATGAGATGGACCTGTTTCATCTCCAGTCAGAAGCGCAGGGATCCGTCTTCTGGCATCCCAATGGCTACATTGTTTGGCGGGAACTCGAAGCCTATATGCGCCGCGCGGTTGACGGGGCGGGCTATCAAGAGGTGAAAACGCCGCAAGTAATAGACGCGCGTCAATGGGAACAGTCCGGCCACTGGGGCAAATATCGTGAAAACATGTTCGTCATTCCCGACGAAGTGCCCAATACCGAAGACGAGGGACCATTGGTTTCTGATGCCGCGGATTGGATGGCGCTGAAGCCCATGAATTGCCCAGCCCATGTGATGATCTTCAAGCAAGGCATCAAAAGCTATCGCGACCTTCCCTTACGCATCTACGAAAATGGATGCTGCCACCGCAACGAACCGCACGGTGCGTTACACGGCCTAATGCGCGTGCGCCAGTTTACCCAGGATGACGCACATATCTTTTGCCGCGAAGATCAGATTGTCGCCGAGGTGAGCGACTTCTGCGCGCTCGCCGACAGGGTCTACAGAGATCTTGGATTTGAGAGTTATGCAATCAAGCTAGCTCTGCGGCCCGAGATGCGTTTCGGAACCGAAGAAATGTGGGATCAGGCGGAAACGGAATTGCGAAATGCCGTGGTCAGCGCCGGACTTGCTACAGAGGAATACGGCTGGGAAGAACTTCCTGGTGAAGGCGCCTTTTATGCGCCCAAACTGGAATGGCATTTGACCGACGCCATCGGCCGGACATGGCAAGTGGGCACAATGCAATCGGACCGCGTGTTGCCCGAGCGGCTGGATGCCAACTACATCGGCGAAGACAGTGCGCGCCACCGCCCGGTCATGTTGCACCGTGCGATCTTCGGATCCTACGAGCGCTTTATCGGCATCTTGATCGAGCACTATGCGGGCAAGTTCCCCCTATGGCTCGCCCCGCGTCAGGTGGTTGTGGCAACCATTACATCCGACGGCGACGCCTATGCACAAGAAGTGGTCGATGCATTGAGCCGCGCAGGTTTGCGCGCCGAAGCCGATACGCGCAACGAAAAAATCAACTACAAGGTCCGCGAACACTCGCTGGCGAAAGTCCCGGCCATGTTCGTTGTGGGCAAAAAGGAAGCGGCGGATAGAACCGTTTCGATCCGCCGATTGGGGTCAAAAGACCAAACCTCTGAGGGCTTGGATGCGGCAATTGCGGCGCTCAAGGCCGAGGCGACCCCGCCCGATTTGGCGCGGGCTTGAGCCCCTGCCATCAACAATTCACGATTTTGATGGAGATTCTCTCCGTAAGGCCTTATTCCCGCCTTGCCGGAGGGATGCGCCCTCCATATTGTACCGACCCTAAATAGTAATGACGGGCAATTATTGCCCGCCGCCTGGACCCCTCGAAGATCGAGGGTCTGGACCGGCACCAACAAGGAGAGAACTGACATAGCACGTAGACCGCACCGCGCGCCGGCACCTCAGCGAGACGAGGGCCCACGCACCAATGAGCAGATCACCGTATCGGAAGTTCTGCTGATCGACGCAGAAGGAGAGAAACAAGGGACCGTTCCCATCGATGAAGCCCTCGCAATGGCCGTTGAGGCCGGGCTTGATCTTGTTGAGGTTTCTCCCACTGCCAGACCACCCGTCTGCAAAATTCTTGATTACGGGAAATACAAATTTCAGGCGCAGAAAAAGGCCGCCGAAGCCCGCAAGAAACAAAAGACGGTGGAAGTCAAAGAAATCAAAATGCGTCCGAACATCGACACCCATGACTATCAGGTGAAGATGAGAAAGATGCACGAGTTCTTCGAAAACGGCGACAAAGTGAAAGTCACGCTTCGCTTCCGTGGGCGTGAGATGGCGCACCAGGAACTAGGCTCGCAACTGCTTAGGAAAGTGCAAGCCGAACTTGAAGAGCTCGCCAAAGTCGAGAGCTATCCCAAGATGGAAGGCCGCCAGATGATTATGGTGCTGGCGCCAAAGTAACAAAGCCCCACCTAAGCGCGCTTAACCGTAAGCGCAATATGGTTTGACGATGATAACGGGCCGACAGTAAAGTCGGCCCGTTCAAACTTGGAGATGAGACGTAGATGCTCAGGGGCTTTCGGCAAAAGGCAGTCGGCACCTATCTGTTGACAGCGCTGATTATTTTCGCCGCCGGGCCTGCGTATTCGCTCCACCTGATGGGCGACGCCCATCACAACGCCCATACCGATCACCATCACGACTTTGAATCTGCCGATCTGCAATTCGCGGATGGCGATGATGACGAACGCTCCTGCTCCCTTGATCACGATCACGACCGCCGCGACGCCACAAACCTGACATTCGCCTGCCTTACGGCACCACCTGCCGCCGCCGTAGTGAACTTAGGGATCGCGCCCGTCATTTATCCAAGTGAGGCGCGGCTAATCCCGCCTTCCGACCATGCTCTCAACATCGAAAAACCGCCTCGCCTCACCGCGTCAGCTTGAATTCAGCATTTTTCAACTGATTGCGACGGTGCACGCCTTATGTGCGCCTTGAAACGAGGCTAAGCATGTACACGATCCTGAAATCTGTCCTGGCCGCGGGAATTGCCGGCCTCTACGTGACGTCACCCCTCACATCGTCTTGGGCCCAAGACGATGTGAATGGCGAGGTCGAGACATTTGTCATAAGCGGCTCGCCAATTGAAAAGTCGGCGTCGGAAACCACCGCAACGATAACAACACTTGACCGCGACGAGATCGAACAATCCGGCGCGGCAACATTGGGCGACCTGCTCGCCAATCAACCAGGCATTCATGAATCCTCCTACGCCGGGGGGGCGAGCCGACCCATCATCCGTGGGCTCGACAACTTTCGCGTACGTGTTCAGGAAAATGGCATTGGCAGTCACGACGCTTCCGCGCTCAGCGAAGACCACGGGGTCTCCATAGATCCGCTCTCCGCGCAGCGAGTTGAAGTTGTTCGCGGCCCCGCCGTCTTACGGTACGGATCCGAAGCCATCGGCGGCGTGGTCAATGTGATCAATAATCGCATTCCCGATGAAGCACCTGTAGGCGGCTTTGCCGCCGAAGGCTTTACCATGTACTCCTCCATGGACGACGGTTGGCAGGCGGGGGGCCTGGTAGACTTCGGCGGCGAGGCCTTCGCGGCGCATGTGGACGCCTACTTCCGTGACGCGAACGACTATGACACACCCGCCGCGCCAGGAACGCAGGACAATACCTGGGTCGAACAGTCCGGCGGTTCAATCGGTGGATCGGCGCTCTTTCCCACCGGCAACATGGGCGCATCCATTGCCTACTTCCAAAGTAAGTACGGCATCCCGGCAGCTGAAAGTCCGACATTCATCGACATGGCGCAAACCCGGTATCAAGTGAGTGGCGATTTCGACTATCCCACGCCGTTCCTTTCGCGCATTAGCATTTCGGGCGGCTTTACTGACTACACCCACGACGAGGTGGAAGTGGCGACGGGCGACGTCGGATCAACTTTCGACAACGAAGAGTATGAAGGGCGCGTTGAGGTTACGCATGTTCCCGTTGGGCTTTTTACCGGTGCCGTTGGCATACAAGTGCGGTCTCGTGAACTTACCGCCAGCGGCGAAGGCGGGGAGCTTCTTGCGCCATCCGAAACGCGGGCCTTCGGCGGGTTCATTTTCGAGGAGTTCCCGCTCGGTGAATCCGCGACATTTGAGATCGCAGGCCGCTTCGACCTGGTGCAGATCGAGGGCACTGGCTTTACCCCTGCTCCGCCCAATGGATATGAATTCGCGGCATCACGCGACTTCACGCCGCTAAGCGGGTCGGCAGGCGTCGTTTTCGATCTCGGAAGTGAGGTATATCTCAGCGGCACGGCGCAGATTGTGCAGCGCGCGCCCGACGTGCTCGAACTCTTTGCCAAAGGCCCGCATGAAAGCACCGCAACCTTCGAGATTGGCGATCCCAATCTTGAGGTGGAAACAGCGCGCTCATTTGAAGTGAGGTTGAGGAGGCACGACGGGCCCGTGCGAATTGATCTGGCTGCGTTTTATACGAACTTCCAGGACTTCATTTTCAAGAACCAAACCGGCATCCTCTGCGGCGACGACTTTGGCAGTTGCGGTATTGAAGACGAATTACGGCAGGTCGCCTATGGCCAACAAGACGCCACGTTTTACGGATTCGAAGGATCGCTCGATTGGGACGCGCTCGCACTTCCGAATGGCGGGGTTATCACCGTGAGCGCCGCCGGCGACTATGTCCGCGCTGAATTCGATCAAGGCGGCAACATTCCGCGCATTCCTCCCTTCCGCATTGGCGGTGGTCTGGGCTACGAAGACGACTACGTGACGGCGGAGGCGCGCGTCACCCGGATCAGTCAGCAAGATGACCTTGCCGCCTTCGAGACGCCAACGGACGGCTATACGGATTTGAGTGCGCGGCTCGTCTATCATTTCGACATGCCGAACACAGGCATACCCTTTGAGGTGGGGCTTGTTGCGTCAAACCTTCTGGACGAAGAGGCGCGCAACCACACCTCGTTCAAAAAAGATGACGTCTTCCTGCCTGGTCGAAATATTCGGTTGTTTGTGCGAGCTCAATTTTAAATCAAGCGGCGCGGGCCGAATACGCATTGGCCCGCGCCAGCCATTCCTCAATGTCTAATGCCTCCAGTCCCAACGGTCTTCGCGGGCGTCCCAACGATCTTCGCGCCGATCGCGTATATCTTCACGGCGGTCGGCAATGTCCTCACGGGCATCCCAGTAATCTTCAATAAGATCGCCGGGCCCGGTGAAGTGGAGCGCATCGTAATAATCCTCGCGCCGGTCACGAATGTCCTCGCGCCGGTCGCGAATGTCTTCGCGGCGGTCAGCCCGGTCTTCGGCCCGATCATAATAATCTTCCACCCGGTCCCAATATCCGCGCGCTTCTGCCGGATTGGGCACCACGGCCGTTGCCATCAAAAGCGCCAAGCCCAAGGCCCCCACGCCCAGAAATTTGCCAGAAAATGCAGTAAACATAAGTCTCTCTCCTTTTGACCGATCAAGGCCCCCGCCGCGCCAGTCAAAAGGTAGAACGGCCCACCCCGCGCAATTCCGTCGCAGGCCCATGTGGCTCTTGCGTTCCATTTCAGCCTCTTTTATAACCCGCGCCTCGATAGCGCCGCCGGGCAGGGCATGCCTTGGCGGACGCATAAGGCAAGGGGCATTTCCGCCGTCCGCAAGGGACGCGGTCTTCAGCCCCGAAAAAGCCCGGAAAACGGGCGTTTAAGGAGAAGTCAAATGCCCAAGATGAAGACCAAAAGCGGCGTGAAAAAGCGCTTCAAAATTACGGCGACAGGCAAAGTCATGGCAGCCCAAGTGGGCAAACGCCACGGCATGATCAAGCGTTCGAATAAACAGATCCGTCAGCTTCGCGGCACGACGACTGTCAGCGACGCCAATGCCAGGGCAGTTAAAAAGTGGGCCCCCTACGGCCTTTGATCCCTGCTGATAGCCCAACACCAACTCGGTAAGAGAGAAGAGAAGCGAAATGTCACGTGTTAAACGGGGTGTCACCACCCACGCCCGCCACCGCAAAGTTATCAAAGCTGCCAAAGGCTATTATGGCCGTCGGAAGAATACCTTCCGTATCGCCAACCAGGCGGTGGAAAAAGCAGGTCAATACGCCTATCGCGACCGCAAGGTCCGCAAGCGGAATTTCCGCTCGTTGTGGATCCAGCGAATCAACGCGGCTGTGCGCGAACACGGTCTGACCTATGGCCGATTTATCAACGGCCTCGACCTTGCGGGCATTGAGGTTGACCGGAAAGTACTGGCCGATCTTGCCGTTCGTGAGCCCGAGGCCTTCAAGGCCCTGGTCGATCAAGCAAGCGCAGCACTCAACTAAGCTTTCTAGCTGCTGAAATCCCGACTGAGGGCCCCTCTCCCGGACTTGACCGGGGGAGCGATTTGCGTTGCAACCAAAGCTGACTTCCGAGGGGACCGAAATGGCAGATATCAAAGATATCCAAAGAAGCGCATTGGCAGCCATTGGCGCCTGCGACAGCGAGGCATCGCTTGAGGCTGCACGGGTCAAGTTTCTTGGCAAGAAGGCGGCACTTTCAGAACTCATGAAAACGCTCGGCAAGATGAGCCCCGAAGAGCGCCAGGAAAAAGGCCCGCTTTTTAATGGCGTACGCACGGAGCTTAATGACGCCATCGCCGCAAAGAAGGCCGAGTTACACACCGCGGCGCTCAATGTGCGGCTTGCGTCGGAAAAAATCGACGTCACTCTGCCGTCGCGGTCGTTACCCCAAGGTACGATCCACCCCATTACTCAGGTTACGGACGAAATCATCGCCATATTCGCCGACATGGGTTTTGCCGTTGCCGAAGGCCCGGACATCGAAAGCGATTATTATAATTTCACCGCGCTCAATTTCCCGGAAGGGCACCCGGCGCGGGAAATGCACGACACGTTTTATATGACGCCGGACGAAAAAAGCGCACGCAAAGTGTTGCGCACGCACACAAGCCCCGTTCAGATCCGCACCATGGAAGTTGAAAAGCCGCCGCTTCGCGTGATCATTCCCGGTCGCACCTATCGTTGCGATTCAGACCAGACCCACACGCCCATGTTCCACCAGGTCGAAGGCCTGGCCGTGGACAAAACCACCAACATGGGCGAGTTGAAATGGGTGCTGGCTGAATTTTGCAAAGCGTTCTTTGAAGTACCCGAAGCGCCCATGCGCTTCCGCCCGTCATACTTCCCCTTCACCGAACCATCCATGGAAGTGGACATACTGTGTGACCGCTCAGGGAACGAACTGAAGATCGGGCAAGGTAATGATTGGATGGAAATCCTCGGCTGCGGCATGGTGCACCCTAATGTGCTGAGCAACGTGGATCTTGACCCGGATGAATACCAAGGCTGGGCCTTTGGCATGGGCATCGATCGGCTTGCCATGTTGAAATACGGCATTCCTGACTTGCGCGATTTTTTCGCCGCGGACATGCGCTGGCTCAGGCACTACGGGTTTTCGGCCCTCGACATGCCGAACCTTGCCACCGGATTGAGCAGGTAGAGTGCCGCGATGAAACTTCAGCTCAATTTCGAAACTTTTGGGGCCATCGGCGCCATCGTCGTCAGTGTTGTTGCCCTGTTTGTTGCCTGGGATCAGGCCGTGGTCATGCGCCAGCAACAACATGCCGCCGTGTGGCCCATTATGTCTGTCGATTTCACGATCAATCAAACCGAAGATTTCAATACTGTGGAATTGATCAGTTCCAATGCCGGTGTCGGGCCCGCCATCATCATGAGTGCGACACCGACCATGGGCAGCGACGTCGTAGCTAGGTGGGATGATCTTAAGGTTGCCCTTTTCGGTGAAGATTTCGAGTTACCTGCGCAAGTGTCCATGAGCTCTGCCATTGGCGTTATGGCCGTTGGGGAAGAGGCCCAAGTTCTTGCCATCAATTGGGCACGGGGCGAAGAAGGCGATGCAGCCATGATGTCGCTGGTGCAACGCATTGTTGGCGGGACCTTCGACGAGGTCGGACTTGAGCTTTGTTATTGCTCTGTCTTCGACCGGTGCTGGGTCGCGGGGCGGCCCGATCTTGATTTTCCCGAACAAGTAAATGGCTGCGAAGCCTCGGGCGACTTTATTGACACTTTCTTCGTTGAAGAGAACGTGGAACCTGGGGGCGAGCAATGAAATTCACGCTGAACTGGCTCAAAGAACATTTGGAAACTGATGCCAGCCTTGATGAGATCACTGATAAGCTGACCATGATCGGTCTTGAGGTCGAGGGCATCGACAATCCGGCGGAAAAATTTGATGCCTTCAAATCCGCGCGTGTGATCGAAGCCAAGCCGCACCCCGATGCTGACAAGCTGCAGCTCTGCCGCGTTGAAACGGCGGACGGCGAAGTGCAAGTGGTGTGCGGCGCGCCAAATGCGCGGACCGGCATGATCGGCGTTTTTGCGCCTTCGGGCGCCTACGTTCCGGGTATCGATCTTGTGCTCAAGCCAACAAAAATTCGTGGGCAGCAATCAAATGGCATGCTCGTCTCGGAACGCGAGATGGAACTTTCCGACGAACACGACGGCATCATCGAGCTTGCTGGGGGCACCCCCGTGGGCGTTCCCTTTGCCGAGATCATGGGCCTTGATGATCCGGTGATTGAGATCGGCATTACGCCCAACCGCCCTGACGCCCTTGGCGTTTACGGCATCGCGCGGGACCTTGCTGCTGCAGGGCTTGGACGCCTTAAGGATGGAAACATCGATCCGGTGGCGGGCCACGGCAAGTCGCCCATTGATGTCAGCCTTCAATTTGATGATGAAAATGCATCCGCCTGTTCGCAATTCATCGGCCGCTATATCAAAGGCATCAAGAACGGTCCCTCCCCCGATTGGATGCAGCAACGTTTGCGCGCCATTGGCTTAAGGCCCATTTCGGCGCTGGTCGATATTACAAATTATGTTTCTTACGACCGGGGCCGCCCGCTTCATGTCTTCGATGCGGACAAGGTAAAGGGAGATATCCACGTCCGTCTGGCTGAACCTGGCGAAAAATTCCTCGCTTTGGACGAAAAAGAATACGCCCTGGATGAAACCATGTGTGTCATCGCGGACGACGATGGCGCCTTGGCAATCGGCGGTGTTATGGGCGGGCTCAATAGTGGGTGCACGGAAGAAACGACCAACGTCTTTTTGGAAGTCGCTTACTTTGACCCCCTTCGCATCGCCCGCACAGGCCGCGCGCTTGGCATTAATTCTGACGCGCGCTACCGGTTTGAGCGCGGTGTGGACCCCGCCTTTCTGCCGCAAGCAACGGAACTTGCCACTCGGCTGATCCGTGATCTTTGTGGCGGCGAGACTTCCAAAACCGTCATCGCGGGCGATGGCCCCCATTGGCAGAAATCGATTGAGTTTGACCACACCCGTGTCAAACGATTGACCGGTGTTGTGTTAGACGAGCAGCGCATTATCGACATTCTGAGCGCGCTCGGGTTCGGCGTCGCGGGCTTTGGCGATGAGAAGTTGATCGTAGAGGTCCCAAGTTGGCGCCCCGACGTGGATGGTCAGGCCGACCTTGTGGAAGAAGTGGTGCGCATTCACGGGCTTGAGCACGTATTGCCAACGCCCCTGCCGCGGAACAAAGCGGTCGCTGAACCTATTTTGACAGAAAACCAGAACCGCTTGCGGCTTGCCAAGCGCGCCCTGGCGGCCCGCGGCCTTAATGAAGCGGTGACTTGGTCCTTCATCCCTGAGACCCACGCCCGAGCCTTTGGCGCAGAAAACCATATTGCGCAGCTGACCGTGGAAAACCCGATCTCATCGGATCTCGACACCATGCGGCCTTCGCTTTTGCCGGGGTTGATTGTGGCCACGGGCAAGAACATCGATCGCGGGTTCGATAATGTGGCGCTGTTCGAAGCTGGCCCGCAATTTGCCGGCGACGCGCCCGAAGATCAATCCCTGGCAATCTCCGGCATTCGGCGTTTCACCGGAGCGCGCCATTGGGCAGAAGACACACGCTCCGTCGATGCCTTTGACGCCAAAGCCGATGCGTTGGCAGCGTTGGAGGCCGTGGGCGCGCCGCTAGCAAGTGTGCAAGTGACCGACGATGCGCCGGAGTGGTATCACCCCGGGCGCTCGGGCTCTATTCGGCTTGGCCCCAAGAACGTCCTTGCCACCTTCGGTGAATTGCATCCGGCGATCCTGGATCTGCTCGACGTGAAGGGGCCCATGGTTGCCTTTGAAGTAATCCCGGCAAATGTGCCCCAGCCAAAGAAGAAAGCCGCCAAGACCCGTGCGCCGCTGAACGCCAGCGACCTGCCTGCCGTCACCCGCGACTTTGCCTTCGTTGTGGAAAAGGCCGTCACCGCCGCTGAGCTGTTACGCGCGGCCAAGGGTGCGGACAAAAAGCTAATTGTCGCCGCCGATCTTTTCGACATCTATGAGGGCAAAGGCATCGATGAGGGCAAAAAGTCACTCGCCATCGAAGTCACGTTGCAGCCCTTTGAAAAGACCCTGACGGACGAGGAGATCGACGCGGTGGCGCAAAAGATCATCGCTCAGGTTTCCAAGGCAACGGGGGGCGTGTTGCGGGGTTAAGAGGACGCAAGAGATTCGGCTCTATTCAAACCATCTAAGTAGGGCGTGGCCAAAATAAGAAGTGACGCAAAATGGAAAGCGCCTGCAGTAAAAAGCGCATTTCCTGTTTTCTCGCTGCTGCTTTTATCCGGCAACTTCATTGTACCATTGAAATGAGCCATCGTTAGCCCAAAAATGAAAGTCGAATATGCAATTCCAACCCAAAGGAGAAAAGTGGGACCATTTGTTGTACTAGCCGAGTAGATAGGCGAGTGAAGGCCAATCACATCGATATTAAACAAAGTTGTCCACCCAGAAATACAAGCGGCAAAAATGCTTAAGAGCAACATCGGTAAATACTTGTTGTGACTCACCGCTGTGCGGTACGTGATGAATATAATAAACCCAATCACATAACAGAGCCCGAACTCCAAGATCGTAAAAAGGCCAAATCGAACAATGGGGACAATGTTGGGGAGTTCAGGCACCAACTCAATTTCAGGAACATTGGAGGAGAGTGCAAATATCACGTTGACTGCTACCGTCCCAATGCTAGCAACGGCACCGATCAACTGTAGGAATATTTGAATGCTCCGAGGTATCCAGTTATCAATCCAGGTCGTGGTTGAGTTTGCATCTCGTCCAACATTGAAGTTCCTTCTTAGAAAACAGACCAATCCCTATAACTTGTGTAAGTGATATGATTCAACCCCTCACACCGATGATACATCCCTGCCATGCCTGACCTTTCGCACATCAGGAACTTCTCGATCATCGCGCATATTGATCACGGGAAGTCTACCCTCGCTGACCGCCTCATCCAAGAATGCGGCGGGCTTGCTGCGCGTGAGATGAAAGAGCAAGTGCTCGATTCCATGGATATCGAGCGCGAGCGCGGCATTACCATCAAGGCGCAGACCGTGCGCCTGATTTATAAGGCGAATGACGGCGGCACCTATACACTGAATTTGATCGACACCCCCGGCCACGTGGACTTCGCCTATGAGGTGTCGCGCTCCCTTGCCGCCGTGGAAGGCTCCCTTCTGGTGGTGGACGCAAGCCAGGGCGTGGAGGCGCAAACTCTTGCCAATGTTTATCAGGCAATTGAGAACGACCACGAGATTATTCCTGTGCTTAACAAGATCGATCTGCCTGCGGCCGAACCTGACCGCATCAAACAGCAGATCGAAGATGTGATTGGGCTTGACGCCGCTGACGCTGTGGAAATTTCCGCCAAGACCGGCATCGGCGTTGATGAGGTGCTGGAAGCCATCGTCACGCGCCTGCCGGCGCCTGGGGGTGACGAGAGTGCGCCACTCAAGGCCTTGCTGGTGGATAGTTGGTATGATGCATACTTAGGTGTCGTGGTGTTGGTGCGCATCATTGATGGGCGCCTGAAAAAAGGCCAACGCATCAAAATGATGCAGACCGATGCAGTCTATGGTGTCGACCGTGTGGGCGTTATGACCCCCAAGGGTGTTGAAGTGGATTCGCTTGGCCCCGGCGAGATCGGGTTCTTAACCGGTTCCATCAAACAAGTCGCCGATACGGCGGTGGGCGATACCATTACCGAAGACAAGCGCCCAACGGAAAAACCGCTTCCGGACTTTAAGCCGGCGCAGCCTGTCGTTTTTTGTGGATTCTTCCCGGTTGATTCATCCGAATTTGAAGATCTGCGCGACGCCATGGCGAAATTGCGCCTCAATGATGCAAGCTTTTCCTTCGAAATGGAAACATCCGCCGCCTTGGGCTTTGGCTTTCGTTGCGGGTTTCTGGGTCTCTTGCACCTTGAAATCATCCGGGAACGGATCGAACGAGAGTTTAACATCGATCTCATCACCACCGCCCCATCGGTGATTTATCGTATCATCATGATCGACGGCAGCGAGATCGAACTTCACAACCCCGCTGACATGCCCGACCCGGTGCGCATCGACAAGATCAATGAGCCCTGGATCAAAGCGACGATCCTTGTGCCAGACGATTATCTTGGCGCGGTCCTGAAACTTTGCGAAGACCGGCGCGGTTCACAACAAGAACTTACCTATGTGGGCTCCCGCGCCATGGTGGTCTATCACTTGCCGCTTAATGAGGTGGTATTCGACTTTTACGATCGGCTTAAATCGGTGAGCCGCGGGTATGCCAGCTTTGATTATGAGATCATCGGCTATCGCGAAGATGACCTCGTCAAAATGCAGATCCTGGTCAACGCCGAACCGGTGGATGCCCTGTCGATCATCGTGCACCGGAACCGGGCCGAAGCACGCGGACGCGGCATGTGCGAAAAGCTGAAAGATCTGATCCCCCGCCACATGTTCCAAATTCCGATCCAGGCCGCCATTGGGGGCCGCATTATCGCACGCGAAACCCTTAGCGCGCTGCGCAAAGACGTGACCGCCAAATGCTATGGCGGTGACGTTACGCGGAAAAAGAAGCTTTTGGAAAAGCAGAAGGCCGGCAAAAAGAAAATGCGGCAATTCGGCAAGGTCGAGATTCCGCAAGATGCATTCATCAAAGCGCTCAAGATGGACGAGAACTAAGTCCCTATCGCCGCCCGAAAACGAAAAGCAGAATTCCAATGGGCCCAGAAAGCGCCCACACCGGCCACTGAATGACGCTGAGCACGACAGGATCCCAAAGCGGCGGCCAGATATAGCGCTCCAGTAAAACTTGAAAGCCGTTGTAGCTTCCGCGGTGGAGCTCGTACCAATAAAGGCCAATGGGTCTGTAATCAGGTTCGGCAGCCGCAAAGGTTAGCTGCGCATCATGGCCAAGCGTAAGAATGGCAATGGCGATGAAGGCAAGGCCCAGGCCAATGACGATCCAATCAAATGTTGTGGTCTTACGCTCTGACATAATTTTTCCTGATCTACCGGCGAGAATGAAACAACAGCGCCATTGCTAAACCTAACACACCCAACACCACAAATGCGGGTGCCTGAACGGCAAGACCCCAAGCTGATATCCCCCAAGACGGCCAACCCTCAGAAAGGGCCATCATCTGCTCAAGGTCCATCTCACTGGTTAGGCCCAATTGATTGGTGACTAGATTGGAAAGCTCGCCGGTCGCAATGGGATCAATCGCCCCATTCCTAAGCGCGTTAAGCGCATCAAAGCCGAACACCATGACAGCGGCGGCGATCAGAAGCTGAGCCAAGACACGAAGAATGAGCATTCTAGCCTCCCCTTGCCCGCACAAAGACCCTGAGTTGAGGGCCACACCTGCACCGGCTTCGTCGGCGAGGACGATCAGCTGAGATGCCCCGCTTAGCCCAAGAATAGGGTGCCCCGCCAAGGGCGGCAAGAGAGGCAATTATTGGGTTATTTCCTGGTCTTGCGCGGTGCGGCTTCTTCGCTATAGTGCGCGCCTTCGCCGGGCCGCCTAGGGGGCCCGCTGGCAAGGATGGGTGGCCGAGTGGTCGAAGGCGCACGCTTGGAAAGCGTGTAGGCGGGTAACCGTCTCGTGGGTTCGAATCCCACTCCATCCGCCACTTACCTCGGATGAATACCTTTCAGGTGAACACTTACCCCACCTGCCAGCCGAGCAGGTTCCAATAGCTGAGCCACCAGGCGAAGACCGCCGAACTCGCAAAATAGACGATCGCAATCCCGACGCTGATGACGCCTCGCACGCCCCCGCGTGCAACGCTCATAATGGCCAATCCATCAAAGACCAGCGCGCCGAGCGCAATGCCAACAGCCACGCGCAACCCCATTGGCATGCCATAAAACAATACCTGTGGATCCATAAGGGCAAATGTTCCTGCAAGGATGGCTGCAAAGCCAAGGCGCCCTGCGCTGCCCACCATTGCAAAACCTGCCCAGGGCCCCAGACGACCCCGCCGCCACATAACGCCCCCGCTGATCAACATGATCAGCGCTATCGCCACCACACCCCCAAATACCTTGGTTGTACCTTCCATCACGCCGTACCAGGGCACCCGCTCATAGGATCCACTGCCGATCAAAAGATAGTGCGCAGCGTCATCGTCGCTCGCTTCAAAACCCACATAGTAAGGGCCGCCTTCATGCCACTGAAAAATACCCTCATCCACCGGCACATAATGACCGCTGCCCACCATGATGGAACCGTCGGGCATTGCGGTTACCTGGGCGGTATCGGTAACGGCGAGCAGTTTTTCCCAAGTATGTCGCGCAGCGACCGTTGTTCGATAAGTTCCCTCAAAGGCACGGCTGTCTACGCCCTCAAGTATGTTCGGATCATTGCGCGCGGCTTCAGATGAGGGGATGGCCTCGTCCAAAATGGCGCTGGTATAGGCCCGCATAAACCCGCCCGCCTCATTTGCGCCGCCCATGTGCCCAAGGACCGAACGATTGACCGCAACAAACACCCCCAACCCCAATTCCGGCACCATCAAAAGGCGGGCCCCGAACCCGTTGGCTTGACCATCCTTATACAGAACTAAATAGTCACCTTGCGTGGTCTCTGCAAATCCGTAAGCACGGCCGCGGAGACGAGGATCATTTTCAAACTGAACGGCTACCTGCCGCATTGAAAGCGTATCCGGCAGCAAAGTGTTGTTTTCAGGCGGCGTCAGCAAATAGGCGAGATACCGGCCCATATCCGTCGCCGTCGTCGCAAGCCCCGCCGCAGGCGTGGTCATGATGAGATCCTGTTCGTAAGGTATGACCCCATCGTCCGAAACCCAATAAGAGCGGGCCAATGGCGTCATCTCGCTTGTTACGATATCGCGTTGGTCAAAGGTGGAGCGCGCCATCTCCAAGCGATCAAACACTCGTTCCTGCGCATAGTCAGAAAATGCTTCTTGCGCCAATTGCTCAACAACATAACCCGCGAGTGCCGTGTGATGATCGTTGTAAGTCACAATGCGGCCCGGCTGCTCAAATCGCGGCGGCAACCGTTCCCGCAAATAGTCGCCTAATTCAAGTAGAGCTAAGGGGTCGGTCACATGCTGACCGGAAAGGGACTCGCTAAAGCCTGCCGTATGAGTCAACAAATCATGAAACGACAGCGGCGTTGCCAGCGCCGGTTCAATGGCAAGACCCATAAGGTACGAACGCAAGTCGTCCCCCGGCGCAACACCAAATTCGGCCATCGCCATCAATGCTGTGGTCGCCGCAACAGGCTTTGAAATTGAACCGACACGAAAACGCGTGTTTGCATCAACAGCTATGTGAGCACCGACATCCGCATCGCCAAACCCCTGCGCCAATACGATTTCTCCATCCACCACGAGCGCCGTAATCACTCCAGGGATACGCGCCTCTTCTTGTTCACTTTCGATCCAGTTTGCAGCGAAACGAGCCAGATCACTTCCGGCGGCGTTCTGCGCCATGGCCGGAAATCCGATAAACATCAGCGCGCTGAAACACAGCGCCGGCAGAGAACTCGACCGCGCGTCTTTCCAAAACTGCATCATGGCCCTCCCCCTTCGCCATTGAGATAGTTCATGGCCATAGCGACTATTTCCTGCTCGCCTTCTTTTGAACTCGACATCGGTCGTGGCAGGCCCTGTGGAAAAAGCGTCAATTCACGCAAGGTGGAAAGTACGAGGAAAAGCACCCACTGGATTTTGACCGTTGAGATCCGGTGTCCGTCCCGTGCGGCAATATCCCTAAATCGTTCGCAGGTCTTCTGCAGGCCCCCGTTCATGCGCGCGCTGCGGTTATGAAACGCATCATGTCCAGCAGTGCGGGTTTCAAGGATCAGGGTACGGATCAACCCCGCATTGGCCCGGTGGTAGGCGGCAACGCCGTGCACAAATTCGGTGATCGCCTGATTCAAGGATTTGTCGGTCGGGCCGGTCGGAAGCTTTCCGTTTAGCCCTTCAATCTCTCGGCAGTAGACCTCGTCGAGGTGATCCAGGAGTGCGGCTTTGCTGGGAAAGCGGGCATAAATGGAGCCGATGGAGGTGTCAGCCGCCTTGGCGATATCCGCCATGGTCAGCTCCGCCCAAGTGGCTTCATTCAGCAATTGGCGGGCCGCCCTTTCCACCCGCTCCATTGTGCGTTGAGCACGTGCCTGTTTGGCCGGGATGGCGCGCATTTTTAGCATTTCTGCAGGTTTTTGGCTCATGACAGACCTTAAATAGAATTAGTATTCTAATTCTATTTAAGCGTTTTTTGCCAAAGTGTCAAGCGCACCCCTTTGGAAACTGGGCGGGGTCTCCCGGTTTGCCGTTGTCTTGGTCTGGCTCAGTTATCCCTTGAACTTACGATCAAAAAGATGATCCCGAGCATGGCGGCCAACTGGAAGGCGCCGTCGTGCGAGCCCGTGCCGATTTCGGTTTGCCACATTTGGAAATAGGCGCCGCCGATACCCATGAACACGCCATACCAGGTCAAAATACCCACCAGGCAGGCAAGAAGCGCGGTTGTTTTCGCGGCCTGAAATTCATCGGCCGATTTACCGCGCGCGCGAAACATGTCCCATGAACCTTTAAGCGCTAAAAGCCCGGCCCCAAATTCGCCAATCAAGACAATCGCCATTGCAATCCAAATAAGCGCCGGCATGGTGACGGCGGGCCCGAACGCATTTGGATATGCCACGTGATCCTGATTTCCCAGTACATAGGTCATAACGCCGAACATACTGTCTATATTCGCCACATTATTGGCGGCGTAGAAAATGCAAAGCATCGCTGCGGAAAGCACGATAAAACTCTTCAGTAAACGGATCATAATTCCTCCCTTTGCCGCCTCATTGTAGGCAGTCGTGGTTGATCCTATGTTATTTGCCACAACTTCAACAAGGTCATGAGTGTGCGATCCAACAATACCGATGCAGTCAAAGAGGATGTTCTGTTGCGCTGCACCGTAAACTCGACGGCGATGCCGTGATCAAGCCGACGCTCCAATTTGAACTCAATAAACCGCATCAATCGCGCAAACCACACTGGAACCGATGTTTGGGTGATGTTGCAAGAGATCGGCTTTGAGGGCTGGGCGCATAATAAAAAAGTGGCGGCCTTACAAAGACCGCCACTGAAACCACACGCAATGTGTTCTTCATTGTCCGGGATAAGGGGGCTTAGTCGTCTCTTGCATTCACAATCAGGAACACGAGTCCAAACATAGCCGCAAAGCGGAAGGCATCACCTTGGGAGAGAATGCCCATCTCCGTCTGCCACATCTGGAAATATGCTCCGCCAACCGTCATAAAGAGCCCGAACCAGGTGAGGATGCCAATGCAGCACCCAATCAGCGCAACATTCTTTGCGGCCTGAAATTCATCAGCCGACTTTCCACGGGTTGAGAACAAATCCCACGACCCTTTAAGCAGGAAAAGTCCGGCGGCGTATTCACCCAATAGAACGGTCCCTACAGCCAGCCAGATGAGTGGCCCAAATGTTATGGCAGGGCCGAATGCCGACGGATAGACAGTGTGGTCTTGGTTACTCATGACAAACGCAAGAATTCCGTGCATGAGTTCCAAGTTGGTAACATTGTTTGTGGCGTAGAAAATACACATGAGCGCACCAGCCAACACAATGGCTGCTTTCAGTGTACGTATCATTTAGCCCTCCCTCTCTGGCGCTTCGATGCGCCAATGAGAACGAATGCTATGTGATTTGCCGCAACGTCAACAAGGTGGTGAGAGTGCGGTGCAGCAAAACGGGGAACAGTTGCAACCCTTGCCCCTTTCGGTAGGGTTGTGCCTTGATCGATGACCCAAGGAGCGATTGATGGACGGTGGATGTTATTGTGGCGCGCTACGTTATGAAATTGACGGCGATGCCGTGTTCAAGGCGCAGTGCCATTGCCGCGAATGCCAATATCTCTCTGGTGGCGCCCCCAACATCATCATGGGCGTGGCCGATGCGCACTTCAAATATACCAAAGGCGCGCCCGCGAAATTCACACGCGATGATTTGGAACGTGCCGTAACGCGAGAATTTTGCGGCAAATGCGGCACGCCCATTCTTACCCGCTCGCCGGGCATGCCGGGCGCTGTTATTTTGAAAGTGGGTAGCCTTGATCAGCCTGCGGAATATGGCATGCCGCAAGTGGCGGTCCATATGGCCGATGCACAGCCCTTCCACACAGTTCCCGAAGGTGTCGCCACCTTCGACAAACTGCCCGGGTAAGCCGCGCCACGGGGCCTACATAAAGATGGTGGCGGGGTGTTCCAGAAGCGCTTTGTAGCTTTGGATCGCTTGCGCCGCGACAAAGCCATCGACCACGCGGTGATCGCACGAGGTGGAGATATTCATCACCAGCCGCTGCGTGACGTTGCCATTTTCCATCACCAGCTTTTCCATCATCTTGTTAATGCCGATGATGGCGACCTCTGGGTGATTGATGACCGGTGTTGTGACAATACCGCCCATCGCCCCAAGCGAAGTGATCGTAATTGATGATCCTGTTAGCTCGTCCAATTTCGCTGAGTTACCGCGCGTGGCCTGAGAAAGGCGCACAACCTCGCTGGCACTTTCCCAAATATCGAGACTTTCGGCATGTTTGACCACTGGCACCATCAAACCGTTGTCAGTCTGCGTTGCGATGCCGATATGTGCGCCTTCGTACTGGGTGATAACGCCGTCCTCATCATCGAAAGTGGCATTGAGTTCAGGGAAATCCTGCAGCACCTTCACCAGCGCCTGCATTAAAAACGGCAATACGGTCAGCTTGGGTTGATTGGGCATGCGATGATCGTTGAGATGCTTGCGCAGAGCTTCCAGCTCGGTCACATCCACTTCGTCCACATAGGTGAAATGCGGGATGTGACGCTTTGCCGTTTGCATCTTCTCAGCGATCTTGCGCCTAAGGCCGATGACTTTAATCTCATTTGTGCCAGTGAGCTTGGCGTTACTGCGCCCGGCAAAACCGCGGCCACCGCCCGCAAGAAAACCTTCAAAATCATCGCGCGTGATGCGGCCGCGAGGGCCTGAGCCCGGCACCTGGATCAGATCCACGCCCGCTTCGGCGGCACGGCGCCGCACCGCGGGGGACGCCAATGCGCGTACCGGCGCCACAACGCCTGTCCGTTTAGGTTCCGGCGCGGTTTCCTGAATTGGCGCGGCTTTCGCGGCAGGTGCGGCAACCGGTGCGGCGCTCGCAGATTCTGGCGCCTTGGCTTGAACTTTGGTTTCTTGTTTTGGCGCTTCTTCGCTTTCGCTAGCAGCGCCCGCAACCTCGAGTGCCACCAGTTCCGCCCCTACCGATATGATATCGCCGGGTTCACCGGAAATGGCGAGCACCGTGCCGTCTTTTGGCGCAGGGATCTCTACGGTCGCCTTGTCGGTCATGACGTCGCAAAGATTGTCATCTTCCTTGACTAGATCGCCAGCCTTCACGTGCCATTCGACGATTTCAGCTTCGACGACGCCTTCACCCAAATCAGGCAGTTTGAATATGAACTTGGTCATGGCTTAAGCTTCCATTACGCGCTGCAACGCGCGGGTGATACGTGCCTGGCTGGGGAAGTAATCCCATTCATGGGCGTGGGGGTAATGAGTGTCCCAACCGGTAACGCGCTGAATTGGCGCTTCCAAATGCCAGAAGCATTCTTCCTGCACAGCTGCGGAAAGTTCCGCACCAAAGCCGCTGGTGCGCGGGGCTTCGTGAACAATAACGCAGCGGCCGGTCTTTTGAACCGACCAAACAATGGTATCCAAATCAAGCGGTACCAACGTCCGCAGATCAATAATTTCTGCATCAATGCCAGAGGTTTCCACTGCCGCTTGGGCCACGTGCACCATGGTGCCGTAGGCAAGGATGGTAGCCGCAGCACCTTGGCGCACAACTTTCGCCTGGCTGAGCGGGATGGTGTAGTGCCCCTCGGGCACATCGCCGCCGGCGTGCGCGGCCCAGCTTTTTGATGCGCCCTGCCAGTCGCCATCAAAGGGACCATTGTAAAGCCGCTTGGGCTCGAAAAAGATTACCGGATCGTCGTCTTCCACTGAACTAATCAGCAAGCCTTTGGCGTCGTGGGGCGTTGAAGGCACCACCACCTTCACACCTGGAATGTGCGTGAAAAAAGATTCAGGGCTTTGACTGTGGGTCTGCCCGCCATGAATACCGCCGCCCCAGGGGCTGCGGATGGTGACCGGCGAATGGAACTGACCGGCGCTGCGATACCTGAGGCGCGAAAGCTCGGAAATGATTTGGTCAAACCCCGGGAAGATATAGTCGGAGAATTGAATTTCAGCGATGGGGCGCAAATCATTTGCGCCCATGCCGATGGCCGCTGCAACAATGCCGCCTTCCGTAATCGGCGCGTCGAACACGCGGTCCTTGCCAAACTTTTCCTGTAGGCCGTCAGTGGTGCGGAACACGCCGCCGAAATAGCCCACGTCTTCGCCAAAGATCACCACATTGGGATCGCGTTCAAGCAATACATCTTGGGCAGACCGCAAGGCCTGAATCATATTGAGCTGTGGCATTTGCCGAACTCCGAGTTTTACCGGTGGCTAAGAAATTCTTCGCGTTGACGGATCAAGTTCTTCGGCATCTCCTTGAAGATATCGTCGAACATGGTTTCCGCGGGAACCGATTTGTGGTCGGCCAGCGACCCGTAGGATTCTGCTTCTTTCAGCGCCTTCTGCACTTCATCGATGTGCTGCGCTTCCAACTGTTCGTGCTGTTCTTGGGACCATTCGCCAAGGGCAATCAAATGCGTCTTGAGCCGGTCGATAGGATCGCCCAGCGGCCAGGCCTCGCCTTCGTCCTTGGGGCGATAGCGTGCCGGATCATCGCTGGTGGAATGTGCACCGGCGCGATAGGTCACAAGTTCCATCAACGTGGCACCAAGGCCCTTGCGTGCCCGTTCTGCCGCCCATTCTGTGGCCGCCCAAACCGCCAGGAAGTCATTGCCGTCTACCCGCAGGCCCGGAATGCCATAGCCGATCGCCTTAGACGCAAATGTCGTTTCATCACCGCCGGCAATACCTTGATAGGACGAGATCGCCCATTGATTGTTCACCACATTCAGGATCACAGGTGCATGGTAGACCCCGGCCATAGTGCAGGCCGTATGGAAGTCACCTTCCGCGCTTGATCCTTCACCGATCCAGCTTGCCGCAATGGCGCTTTCGCCTTTGTAGGCGCTCGCCATGCCCCAGCCCACTGCCTGCGGGAACTGGGTGCAAAGATTACCGGAAATTGAAAACAGGTTGAGGTCCGCGCGAGTGTAATGCACCGGCAACTGGCGGCCCATCAGATTGTCGCGGGCGTTGGACATGCAATGGCTTGCCATATCCACCAGATCCGCACCGCGCAGCACATGAAGGCCTTGCTGGCGATAACTGGGGAACAGCATGTCTTCGTCCCGCAGCGCCATGCCCGCAGCAACCGCGACGGCTTCTTCGCCGGTTGAGGTCATATAAAACGACATCTTGCCTTGGCGGTGCATGCGCAACATGCGGGCGTCATAGGTCCGCACTTTCATCATGTGCGCGAGGCCCTTGCGCAGGATCTCAGGATCAATCTTGGGGGCCCATTCGCCAACGGCTTTACCGTCATCGTCCAGCACGCGGATCAAATCGAAGGCCAGATCAAAGGTTTTGCGAGCCTCGACGCTGGGGTCGGGACGTTTCACTTCACCAGCATCGGCAAATTTGAGGCGGCTGAAGTCAGGCGTATCGCCTGGACGCGCTGCGGGCGTGGGCACATGCAGGCCTTTTTGGCCAAATTTCATGCGCACGATTTCAGCTTGCTTCGTTGGCTTGTCGCCATCGCCGGTGTAGTGATGCTGGACCATATTTTTCCCTTATTCGCTCGTTTTATCGACATTCTGCTGGGCGCCCTCAGGCAATCCCAAACCGGTCCAAATAAGCGCCTGACCGGCCAAGACAACGACTCAAAAGCAAGGATGTGGCCACCATATACTGGGGCCCTGGGGGGTGCGCTAGCGCCAAACCCACCTTTGAGCGATTGCCAAAATCATTCTTTGAAACTTGTTTTTTTGTTTCCGAGAACCGCCCAAAGTGAGCAACTTTCGGCATTGGGGGGAGGGCAAAAAAATCTCGCGTAAACCCTAACCAGACATGCACGGGCACGAGTGCGATTTTGTGCACTGCAGCAGCTGTGCGGGTTTAGAACAGTCCTTCCACCTCCCCAGCCGCATTGAGCTGGATTTTGTCCGCCGCTGGACGGCGCGGCAGCCCCGGCATGGTCATGATGTCCCCGCAGATGGCGACTAGGAACTCAGCCCCCGCCGAAAGTCGCACTTCGCGCACGGTGACGGAATGGTTCGATGGCGCGCCCATAAGCAAAGGGTCGGTTGAAAAAGAATACTGCGTCTTCGCCATGCAGACAGGCAAATGGCCAAAGCCCCCGTCTTGGAAATCTTTAATCCGTGTCCGGACGGATTTTTCAGCCTGAACCTCATTGGCGCCGTAAATGCGCGTTGCGACGGTTTCAATTTTGTCCCAAAGCGTCATGGCGTCATCATAGAGCGGAGAGAATTGCGCGGTGCCACTATCGGCAATGGCCGCAACGCGGGCCGCCAGTGCCTCGGTGCCTTCGCCGCCGCGCGCCCAGTGATCGCAAAGAATGGCCTCGCTACCAAGTTCAGCCACAACTTCTTCCACCACAGCGATTTCGGCCGCCGTGTCGGCGGAAAACTTGTTGATCCCCACAATCGCTGGCACGCCGAATGATTTCACGTTGCGAATGTGCCGCGCAAGGTTGGCACAGCCTTTACGCACTGCATCCACGTTTTCAAGTTCCAGCTGGTCTCGGGGCACACCGCCGTGCATCTTGAGCGCGCGGATTGTTGCCACGATAACCGCCGCGTCAGGTTTTAATCCTGCCTTGCGGCATTTGATGTCGAAGAATTTTTCGGCGCCAAGGTCTGCGCCAAATCCTGCTTCCGTCACCACGTAAGGCGCCATCTTCAGGGCGGCCTTGGTGGCGATCACGGTATTGCACCCGTGCGCGATATTGCCAAAGGGTCCGCCATGAACAAAGGCCGGGTTGCCTTCCAGCGTTTGCACCAGGTTGGGCGCAAGCGCGTCTTTCAGCAGTACCGTCATTGCCCCTTGGGCATTGATGTCCCGCGCGCGCACAGGCTCTTTCTTGCGCGTATAGCCGATGATGATGCTGCCAAGCCTATCCGTAAGATCATCAAAATCCTTTGCCAGGCAGAAAATCGCCATCACTTCGGACGCAGGCACAATGTCAAACCCATCTTCGCGCGGATAACCGTTTGCAACTCCGCCAAGGGATGAATTGATATTGCGCAGCGCGCGGTCGTTCATATCCAAAACGCGCCGCCACGTGACGCGGCGGCTATCAAGCCCGGCGCTGTTGCCCCAATAAATGTGATTATCAATCAGCGCCGCGAGAAGATTGTTGGCCGCGGCAATGGCATGAAAATCGCCCGTGAAATGGAGATTGATGTCCTCCATGGGAACCACTTGCGCGCGCCCGCCGCCTGCCGCCCCGCCCTTCATACCAAAACAGGGGCCAAGCGATGGTTCGCGCAGGCAAATGGCTGTCTTCTTGCCGATGCGGTTAAGCCCATCGCCAAGACCGACGGAGGTGGTTGTCTTGCCCTCGCCCGCTGGTGTGGGCGAGATCGCGGTGACAAGAATTAATTTGCCGTCGGGTTGACCCTTGAGGCTTTCAATATATTCGAGGGATACTTTCGCCTTATCATTCCCATACGGAGAAATTTGATCTGGCGGAATGTCGAGCTTTGCCGCAATATCGGTTATGTGCTCAAGCCTCGCCGCGCGGGCGATTTCAATGTCGGATGTCATGGCAGTTCCCCTAAACCCTACGTCGTCCAGTCCAAAATCACTTTCCCAGACTTGCCTGAGCGCATTGTGTCAAACGCTTCTTGAAAATCGTCCACCGCAAACCGATGCGTAATGATCCCGCTAACGTCGAGTCCTGATTGCAGCATGGCGAGCATGCGATACCAGGTTTCAAACATCTCGCGGCCGTAAATGCCCTTCACCGTCAGTGACTTTAAGACGATCCTGGGCCAGTTCGTCTCAAAGGGTTCGGAAGGTAGGCCGAGCATGGCAATCTTGCCGCCCATAATCATGTGCTCGATCATTTGATCAAAGGCAGGCTTCGCGCCGCTCATCTCAAAGCCCACATCAAAACCTTCGATCATCTTCAGATCGGAGATGATTTTCTTGAGATCACCCGTGGCCGTATTGACGGGAAGGACATCTGTCACCTTGCCGGCAAGGTCGAGACGATCCTGATTGATGTCGGTGATCACCACATGGCGCGCGCCCACAAAACGCGCCACAGCCGCGGCCATAATGCCAATGGGTCCGGCGCCGGTGATAAGCACATCCTCACCCACAAGGTTGTAGGCAAGCGCCGTGTGCACAGCGTTGCCTAGCGGATCGAGAATGGATGCAATCTCGTCATCCACCACATCGGGAAGCGGAATGACATTAAACGCCGGGATCGCCAGATATTCTGCAAAGGCGCCGGGGCGGTTTACACCCACGCCCCTTGTATCGGGGTCGAGGTGAAACTGTCCCGCCCGTACCGCGCGGGACTTGGTGCCGACAATGTGCCCTTCTCCAGAAACGCGCTGGCCAAGGTAGAGATCATCACGGTGGGGCGATGCGCCAATTTCTACAATCTCGCCCGAAAATTCATGGCCCGTGATCATTGGCACGGGAATTGTTTCCTGGGCCCACTGATCCCAATTGTAGATGTGCATGTCGGTGCCGCAGATGGCCGTGCGCTTGATCTTGATCAGCACATCATTGGGACCAATTTCCGGCACGGGCTCTTGGCTCATCCAAATGCCTTGCTCGGGTTTGGCCTTGATCAGCGCCTTCATGGTCGCGCTCATGACACCACCCCCAATTCCTTGCCAACCTTTGTGAAGGCCGCAATCGCCTGATCAATATGTTCAGCCTCGTGCGCCGCAGACATTTGCGCGCGGATGCGGGCGGCGCCTTTTGGCACCACAGGGAAGGAAAAGCCGATCACATAAATGCCTTCATTGAGCAACTTGCCCGCCATGTCCTGCGCCAGCTTCGCGTCCCCCAACATGACGGGAATGATCGGGTGCTCGCCGGGCAGAAGGTCAAAGCCCGCCTTCGCCATCCCCGTGCGGAAGCGGTTAGCGTTGTCAAAAAGTTTTGCGCGCAGATCATCGCCCGCCCGCGCCATCTCAATGGCTCTAAGGCTCGCCCCCGCGACTGCAGGCGCAAGCGTGTTTGAAAACAGATATGGCCGCGCACGTTGGCGTAGCAGATCAATCACCTCTTTTTTTGCCGCCACATAGCCGCCCATGGCACCGCCCAGTGCCTTGCCCAAGGTGCCGGTGAGGATGTCGATCTTATCTGTCAGCCCATAATGTGCGGGCGTTCCTGCCCCGTGCGGCCCCATAAAGCCGGTGGCATGACAATCATCCACCATGACCAAGGCGCCATATTGTTCCGCCAGCGCGGTGACTTCAGGCAATTTGGAAATATAGCCGTCCATGGAAAAAACGCCGTCTGTGGCAATGATCTTGTTCCGCGCACCGGCGGCATCCGCTTCCTTCAACCGCGTTTCAAGTTCATCCATGTCAGAATTGGCAAAGCGGTAGCGCTTGGCCTTGCACAGGCGCACGCCGTCAATAATTGAAGCATGATTGAGGCTATCGGAAATGATTGCGTCTTCTGCGCCGAACAGAGGTTCGAACACACCGCCATTGGCGTCGAAACAAGCTGCAAAAAGAATTGAATCCTCATAGCCAAGATAATCGGCAATAGAAGCTTCGAGATCTTTGTGCAGGTCTTGGGTGCCGCAGATAAAACGAACCGAGGCCATACCCGATCCCCAGCGCTCAAGCGCAGCCCGGCCCGCATCAACCAGTTCCTCGCGGCCCGCGAGGCCGAGATAGTTGTTGGCACAGAAATTCAGCACCGGGCGCATCTCGCCGTCGGGCTGGCGCACTTCGATCACTGCGCCTTGGCGCGAGCTGATCACGCGTTCGGGTTTGGTCAGGCCCTGGGTGTCGATCTCGGTCAGTTCATCGCGCACGCGAGCATAAAAGGCTGAGCTGCTCATGGACGGTTCCTCATTTATTTTCTTATGTGCCGTGAAGGCATAGACTTTTGGCGGGGAGTTCACCACTTTCTGAGCGCTAGCGCATCCCCTTTTTCCGTGAAACGGGATTGCCATGGGATCATCTAAAGCCAAGATAGCTCCTAGCCAAGAAAGGATGCCTGTGAGCGATTTCATTCTCAGCAATGAACCGACGATCCGCCTGAGCTTCTTTGCAGGAATCTTTCTTGTATTTGCGCTGTTGGAGGTTTTTGCACCGCGCCGCGCCCGCTCACACACCCGGCTGCTGCGTTGGCCTAACAATATTGCCATTTCGGTTCTCAATACAGCCGTCTTGCGTCTAATTACTCCGACGGCGGCGGTTGGACTTGCTTTGCTCGGCCAAGAAAATGGGTGGGGCCTTCTCAACCAGGTGGGGATGCCGGTCTGGCTTTCCTTCCTTATTGCGGTTCTCATTCTCGACTTCGTGATCTACTTGCAGCACTTGTTGTTTCACGCGGTACCAATTCTCTGGCGTTTTCACCGAATGCATCACGCCGACACAGACATCGACGTCACCACGGGCGTGCGATTTCACCCGGTCGAAATTGTCCTTTCCATGGTGCTTAAACTTTCGGTGGTTGCTGCGCTGGGACCACCGGCCATTGCAGTCGTTGTTTTTGAAGTCGTGCTCAATGCGACCTCCATGTTCAACCATTCGAATATCAAATTACCGCTGGCGTTTGACCGGGTGCTGCGATTGTTTGTGGTGACACCAGACATGCACCGGGTTCATCATTCAGTATTGCCGAACGAGACCAACAGTAATTTCGGCTTTAATATTCCCTGGTGGGACAGGCTTTGCGGAACCTACAGAGCCCAACCCGAGAAAGGCCACGAGGGGATGACCATCGGCATTGAGCAATTTCGCGAACCCCGTGAGCTTTGGCTCGATCGCATGCTAACCCAGCCTGGCCGCGGCCCTGCTGGCAGCTATCCGATCAATAGGCGCGATACCTAGATCCAGCCGCGCCTTGGCCAAATCGCTGGATTGTGGCAAAACCCTTCCTCGGTCCGGGAGAGCCCCGGGGGAGGAAGTTGGTCATGGGCGATCTGATGGATATGGATTTCGAGGAAATGCAAGCGAACGTGGGCAAGGCCTCGACGTTGCTGAAATCCATGTGCAATGAAAATCGCCTTCTTATCCTGTGCCAACTTCTGGAAGGTGAAAAATCAGTATCCGAATTACAAAGCCGCCTACCGCTAAGCCAATCAGCTTTGTCGCAGCACCTGGCCGTGCTCCGCCGCGACGGCTTTGTCACCACCAAACGCGTGGCGCAATCAATCTATTACTCGTTAAACGGTAAGGAAGCGCGCGCCGTATTGGCGACCCTCTACGATCTTTACTGCGCCTAACCGGCTTTCGGTAAATCGGTCGCTACCTGCTTCGCCCATTTGTAATCAGCTTTTCCGTTTGCGGCACGGTGCACTATGGCAACCGTGACGATCGCGCGCGGAATTTTGTAGCCCGCGATCTTGCCATGCATCCAATCGATCAACTCCGTATCCGCGGGGCGGTCCGCCCCATCTTCAAATGACAAGATCGCCGTAACCCGTTCGCCAAAACGGTCATCGGGGATGCCCACCACAAGGCAATCATAGATCGACGGATGCGATTTCAAAACTTCTTCCACTTCTTCGGGGAAGACCTTTTCACCGCCGGTATTGATACATTGCGAGCCCCGCCCCAAGAGCACCAAAGTGCCGTCGGCTTGCACTTTCGCAAAGTCGCCGGGAAAGCTGTAACGCACGCCACCAACTTCTCGAAAAGTGGCAGCGCTTTTTTCCGGGTCTTTGTAGTATCCGATGGGGGTCATGCCGCCGCTCGCGACCATACCGATCTCGCCAGAGCCCGGTTCCACTTCGCGGCCATCCTCGGTGAAAACTTTTGTGGTTTCATTCATTTCAAACTTGGCGGTCTCTGATTCAGGCGTCTGCCGGTTCATGGTGGACGACCCCATCCCGCCTTCGGTCGAGCCCATGGTGTCGATAATCGTAAAGTCGCCAAATTCCAAAAGGCCCCTTTTGACCTCGGTGGTGAACATCACACCGGATGAGATCATTAGGGCCATCGAGCTTAGATCGTATTTACCGCCGCCAGCTTTGCCCGCCTCAAGCGCGCTCAGCATCGGTTTGGCAAAGGCGTCTCCGACAATTGCCATGTCGGTGACTTTCCTATTTTCGACGGTTTGCCAAAGGACGTGCGGATCAAAATGCATGTTCGGAATCGTAACCGCCGCACCGCCCAAACTTTGTGCAGCCATTGCCCCCAGCCACATGCCCGTGGCGTGCATTAGCGGACAAGCGGGAAGCGTGCGCGGCGCAACGCCAAGCTCAGTGAGCTGTTTGACTGTGCCGCCAAGCGCTTCGGCCGTTTCGGGGCGCGGAAGCCCGCGAATGTCATAGACAAGTTTTAGGCCTTCGGTGAAATCGCCGTGGCGATACATGACACCCTTCGGCATTCCCGTGGTACCACCGGTGTAAAGCATGTAGATGTCATCGGCTGATCGCTCGATGCGCGGCATGGGGCCCATGCCGGCGATGGCATCTTCATAAGGCAAGGCGCCATCAATATGCCCGCCTGTGCCGTCATCGATTTCGATCAGCAACTTTAGCTTGGGCAATTTTCCGCGAATGGCCGTAATGCGATCCGCGAAATGCGCTTGATATACCAGCGCTTCCACGTCCGCATTGTCGAATAGATAGACAAGCTCACTTTCAAAATAGCGGTAATTCACATTGATCGGGACGCCGCGCATTTTAAACGCCGCATATTGAGCCTCAAGATATTCGCTAGAGTTATGGGCGCAAATGGCGATCTTGCTGTCGGGATTAAGCCCTTCCCCTGCAAACACATTTGCGAGCCGCGCCGCGCGATCATCATATTGGGCCCATGTTCGCGTAACGTCCCCATAAACAAGGGCCTCAGCGCTAGGTACCGCGTCAGAGATAATCTCATAGACATTGGCAAAGTGATGCATCGTTCCGCCTTCCCATTCCCCAACGAAGTGAGGCTCCCAAGTGATACAGAGCCGCCGGGCTCGCCCGTAATTTTCTTGCGTAACGACCCAATTTTTTGAACTATCGGAAAGGTGGGTTCCAGGGTCAAGGTGGAACCGGCCAAACAGAGTTTCAGGAGAGATGCATGACAATCCAGCTTTATCACTGCAACCAGGCGCGCTCCATGCGGCCCCTCTGGGCGTTGGAGGAAATGAGACTGGATTATGAACTGCATGCGATGCAATTCCCGCCACGGGTCTTTCACAAGGACTACAAGGAAATCAATCCCCTCGGCACCATCCCCTGTTTGGTTGACGGGGATGTGGTGATGACGGAATCGGCAGGTATCTGCCAATATCTGGCGGATGTTCACGGACCCACGCCGCTCGGGGTGACACCAGCCGAAGCCGAATATGGAAGCTATCTCAATTGGCTTCACCGCAGCGACGCCACCCTGACCTTTCCCCAGACGCTGGTTCTTCGCTATTCGGCTCTTGAGCCCGAAGAACGCCGCGTGCCGCAGGTGGTTGAAGATTATAAGGCCTGGTTCCTGGGGCGGCTCAAATCAGTTGAACGAGGGCTTGAGGGGCGCGATTATCTGTGTGCGGAGCGCTTCACCATGGCTGATATCGCCGTGGGCTATGCTCTATTGCTTGCCAGCAATCTTGGTATGGCGGAAGAGTTCACCCCAAACATCAAGGCCTACTTCGCGCGCCTTCAGGACCGTTCTGCCTATCAATGCGCACTGGACCTCTAACGATCAATTCGCGTTGATAAAATAATTGATGACATTGTGCGCTCCACACCATCGAGCGCGCCAACCGTGTCGATAATACCGTCAAGGGTACCGACGTCTCGCGCCGCGACATCGGCAATCATGTCGAAGGATCCGCCGACGGAGTGAAGCTTGCGCACTTCGTCCATATTGCGCAGCGCGGCAACCACACCACCGGTTTTTTTCGGGGCAACGGTGATCATGACCAGGGCGCGGATGAGGCTGCGCTCATAAGCCTCCCCCGTCCGCACCGTATAGCCCGCGATGACACCGTCCCGTTCCAGCCGCTCAATCCGGTTTTGGACGGTGGTGCGGCTCACCCCCATTTGGCGGGCAAGTTCAGAAGTTGAAAGCCGCGCGTTATCGCGTAGCAGCGCCAATAAGTGCCCATCCTGATCGGAAATAGCCAATTTAACACCAACAGTAGTTAATCTGCCTATTTACTACCATCATATTGCGCATATTGCACCTTTAATTTGACCGAACGAATTGCGAAATCTTGTCGTTCAAGAAAATAAATATCGTCGAGCGAGGGCGCTGAAATGAAAAAAATCACTGTTATGGGCGCGGGCAATATCGGCTCCGCCATCGCGGACATGCTGCAAAAGACGGGCGACTATGACGTCACTCTGGTGGACCGCGACGAAGCCCGCCTCACCAAGATTGCCAAGGAAATCGGCGTCCAATGGAAAGCCGTAGACGTGGCTGACAAGGATAAACTGGATGCAGCGCTCAAGGGTTCTTACGCCGTGCTCAACGCCTTGCCCTTTCAGCTCACCAAACTGATTGCTGAAAGCGCCGCCCGCACGCGCACCCACTACCTCGATCTTACCGAAGACGTCGCCAGCACCCGTGCGGTCATGGATCTTGCCGAAAATGCCGACACCGCATTCATTCCTCAATGCGGATTAGCGCCGGGGTTCATTTCCATTGCGGCAAACCATTTGGCTAAAGATTTCGACCGCCTGGATGAAGTGCGCATGCGCGTAGGCGCCCTGCCGCAACACCCCTCCAATGCGCTCAACTATAATCTCACCTGGTCCACCGATGGTGTGATCAATGAGTATATTGAGCCTTGCGAAGCCGTTGTCGAAGGCAAGTTGATCGAAGTGCCGGCGCTTCAAGAACGAGAAGAATTTTCCATCGACGGCGTACGCTATGAAGCGTTCAACACTTCTGGCGGGCTTGGCACTCTTTGCCACACGTTGGAAGGCAAAGTACGGCGCCTCAATTATCGCTCTATCCGTTATCCCGGCCACTGCACGTTGATGAAGGCGCTGTTACATGATTTGCGTCTGGCCCAACGCCGCGAGGTCTTGCACGATATCTTTGAAAACGCGCTGCCTTCGACCCTTCAGGACGTGGTGATCATTTTTGTCACCGTTACGGGCTGGCGTGGCGAAACCTTTATGCAAGAAACCTTTGTCCGGAAAGTCTATGCCGGACCCGTAGACGGTACATTCCGCACCGGCATTCAGGCGACCACCGCCGGTGCAATCTGCGCCGTTCTTGACATGCTGGCCGCGGGCGACTTGCCCCACGCCGGTTTTGTGAAACAGGAAGACATCGATCTAGATCACTTCCTTGCCAATCGCTTCGGCCGCGTTTATGCCGAGCCCATCTCCCACAACTCTATGGTGAGCTGAAATGACCACGACTGAACAAACCCTCGCGATCGCAAGGGCCTTGGGCTTTGAAGACAAACTCAAAGGCGGCACGCTGGAAGTACAATCCCCCATCGATGGGGCGGTCATTGGCACTGTTGCCGTGGATGATGCAGCCTCGGTAGATGCAGCAATTGGAAATGCACACGAGGCATTTCTTTCCTGGCGCAATGTGCCCGCCCCCCGGCGCGGCGAATTTGTGCGCTTGCTCGGCGAAGAGCTGCGCAAGCACAAAGACGAACTTGGCCGTCTTGTCACCATCGAATGCGGCAAGATTTATTCCGAAGGCCTGGGCGAAGTGCAAGAGATGATCGACATCTGCGATTTTGCCGTTGGTCAATCGCGCCAGCTTTACGGCAAGACCATCGCCACCGAACGCGCCAATCACCGCATGATGGAAACCTGGCATCCGCTGGGGCCCATTGGCGTTATTTCCGCGTTCAATTTTCCGGTCGCTGTTTGGTGTTGGAACGCTGCCATCGCGCTTGTTTGCGGCGACAGCGTGATCTGGAAGCCATCCGAGAAAACCCCGCTGACGGCACTTGCCATTCAGGCGATCTGCGACCGGCTGGTTGCCGATTTCGACGAAGCCCCTGCTGGTCTTTTGTCGGTCATCGTTGGTGAACGCCCCGTGGGCGAGCAAATGGTGGACGATAAGCGCATTCCTTTGGTTTCCGCCACCGGATCTTGCCGCATGGGCCGCGAAGTGGGCCCGCGTCTGGCACAACGATTTGCCCGCGCCATCTTGGAACTCGGCGGTAACAACGCCGCAGTGGTTGCCCCTTCCGCTGATCTTGATCTTACGGTTCGCGGCATCGCTTTTTCCGCCATGGGAACCGCTGGTCAACGTTGCACCACGCTGCGCAGGCTAATCGTCCATGAAACGATCTACGATGATCTGGTTGGCCGCTTACAAAAAGTCTATGGCTCGGTCAGTGTCGGCAATCCGCTTGAACCTTCAACCCTTGTCGGTCCGTTGATCGACGCCCAAGGCTTTGACGCCGCGCAAAAGGCTCTGGCCCAAGCCGCAGAAGAAGGCGGTAAAGTAACCGGCGGCGAACGGGCCAACGCGGACGCCGATAATGGCGCTTATTACATGCGTCCTGCGCTCGTTGAAATGCCACAACAATCCGCCATCGTGAAGGCTGAAACCTTCGCCCCAATTCTCTATGTTCTTAAATACAAGACCGTGGAAGAAGCCATCGCATTGCAGAACGATGTGACCCAGGGGCTTTCGTCTTCGATCTTCACCCGGGATGTGCAGGAGGCCGAATGCTTTATCTCTGACAGTGGTTCAGATTGCGGCATTGCCAACGTCAATATCGGCCCTTCGGGCGCAGAAATCGGCGGCGCCTTTGGCGGGGAAAAAGAAACCGGCGGCGGCCGCGAAGCCGGGTCGGATTCCTGGAAGGCCTACATGCGCCGGGCCACAAATACCGTCAATTATGGGACCGAACTGCCCCTCGCGCAGGGCGTGTCTTTCGACGTCTAAGAACAACGAGGGGCGGCAGACTGCGTGGTGCGGCCGCCCCTCAACCTTTCATTCACCGATTAACCAAACTTGACTGGCCTTCCCGCGGATTTCCGCTACCCTTGCCCCCTTGGGTGGTAAATGGGGCGTACCGGGGAACTTTCGCGTATGGGGAATACTGGCAGATTTGGGAAAGCACACGCGCGGTGCAGGCTTCAGCTTGTGGCCGCCGCATTTGTTTGTGCAACCCTGTTTGTTTCGAGCCTTCCCGCCGCAGCCCAAGGGGGCCGATCAGTCCCCGTCATCGTTTTTGAAACCCATCTTGTTCCCTATACGGACCGTGTTGAAGCGCTGGGCACTTTGCGGGCCAACGAATCTATCGCGCTGACAGCGCCAGTTGCTGACACCATCACCGCCATAAATTTTGAAGACGGGCAGCGCGTTGAAGAAGGCGACGTTCTTGTCGAAATGACCAACGCCGAAGAGCAAGCCTTACTGGCCGAAGCGCGGGCGCAATATAACCGAGCCCGTGAACTTACCGAAGGTGGATCGATTTCGCGAGCGGTATTGGATGAACGCCGGCGCGATTATGAAACCACGAGAGCGCGCCTGCAGGATCGTCTTCTCATCGCCCCCTTCGACGGCGCGGTGGGCCTTCGCAATGTTAGCGTGGGCGCCTATGTATCGCCGGGGGAACTCATCACCACGCTGAACGATGACAGCGTGATGAAGCTCGATTTTTCCGTTCCCGAAGTTCATTTGTCCGCCGTGCAAGTGGGGCAAACCATCTTGGCCACCGCGCGCGCGCTTCCAGAGGACATTTTTGAAGGCGAGATCGAAGCGATTGATTCCGCCATTGATACGGTGACGCGATCCATTCGTGTGCGCGCACTGATACCAAACGAAGAGCATCGGCTGCTGCCAGGCATGTTGATGTCCATTGAAATTTTGCGCGGCGAACGACAAGCCATCGTAATCCCCGAAGGCGCGCTTATTACCGAAGGCCGTGACACTTTTGTCTGGATTGCCAGCGAAGACGGCACCAGTGCCGAGCGCCGCATCGTTTCAACCGGGTCGCGTCAGCCCGGCGTGGTCGAGATCACACGCGGCCTCGATGAGGGCGATCTCATTATTACGCGCGGCGGGTCTTCTTTGCGTCCCGGCAACAGTATCGAAATTATCGCCACCGAAACCGGTGAGGAGAGCCTGTTGGATCTTCTCTCCCAAAACCAATAGGTGCGGGCGACATGTGGCTTTCCGACATATCCGTCACACGCCCGGTATTGGCATCAGTAGTATCGCTTTTGTTGATTGCCTTTGGTCTTGTCACATTCGACCGCCTGCCCCTTCGTCAATACCCCGATATCGACCCACCCATTGTTTCTGTTGAAACCGGTTATCCCGGGGCAGCGGCAAATATTGTCGAAACCCGCGTCACCCAAGTGATTGAAGAACGTATTGCCGGTGTTGAGGGCATTCAGTTTATCGAATCCACCAGTTCGGATGGACGATCCGATATCACCATTCAGTTCCGCACCGGCCGTGACATTGAAGGGGCCACCAACGATGTGCGCGACCGGGTGTCTGGCGTGCTTGATAATTTGCCCGACGAAGCGACCTCGCCCGAGGTGGTGAAGGTGGGCGCGAATGCTGAAACCATCATGTGGCTTAACCTGAGCAGCGACCGGCACTCCATTCCTGAATTGTCCGACTATGCCGAGCGCTACCTCGCCGATCGCTTTTCGATTTTACCCGGGGTGGCGCGCGTCCGCATTGGCGGCGGCAAGCAATACGCCATGCGCATCTGGCTCGACCGCACGGCGCTCGCTGCGCGGGGGTTAACCGCGGTGGATGTGGAAAACGCGTTGCGTTCGGAGAATGTAGAACTCCCCGCTGGTTCAATCGAAAGTCAGGATCGCCAGTTCACCGTGCGGGTGGATCGCACTTTTGAAGTCGCGGAAGATTTCCGCAATCTGGTACTGCAACGTGGCGCGACGGGCTATTTGATCCGCTTGGGCGATGTCGCCCGGGTGGAACGCGGATCAGTGGAAGACCGCACCTTTTTCCGCGGCAACGGCATACCTATGGTGGGCATTGGGATCACACGGCAATCGACGGCAAATACCATCGAGGTTGCCCAGGCGGCACGCACCGAAGCTGAGCGCCTAAACGAAAACCTGCCCGATGGTATGGAGATCGTGCGCAGTTATGACAGCTCGGTGTTTGTCTCAAGCGCGATCAACGAGGTTTACAAAACGCTCTTTATTGCCATCAGCCTCGTCATTGCGACCATCTTCCTTTTCTTGGGAAGCGTGCGCGCCATGATCATCCCTGCGGTAACGGTTCCTGTTTCCATCACCGCGACATTTATTCTGCTTTATGTCTTTGGTTTTTCCATCAACCTTCTGACCTTGCTGGCGCTGGTTCTCGCAATCGGTCTTGTAGTGGATGACGCCATCGTAGTGCTTGAAAATATCCACCGCCGCATAGAGGAATACGGCGAAACGCCGCTGGTCGCAGCTTACAAGGGAACGCGCGAAGTGGGCTTTGCAGTTGTCGCAACCACGGCTGTATTGATTGCGGTATTTGTTCCCATTGCTTTGCTGCAGGGCGACGTGGGCCGGCTCTTTTCCGAGTTCGCGCTCACCATGGCCTCGGCGGTGGTGTTCTCAAGCTTTGTTGCCTTATCGCTTGCGCCGATGCTCGCTTCAAAACTTTTGCGGCCCAGCGGCAAGCGCGCGCCTTTGGTGCGAATGGTAGATGGTGTCTTTGGAATTATCCGCTTTTTCTATCGGATATTTTTGATCATCGTCATCAAACTTCCTTTGCTCGCTGTCGGCGCATTGGTGGCGGTGAGCATTTCGGCCTTTTGGCTCTTGGACCAGATCCCAAGCGAATACACACCGACTGAGGACCGCAGCTCGTTCTTCATCTTCGTCTCAGGGCCGGAAGGCGCGACCTATTCCTTTATGGAAGAATACATGGACGAGGTGGAACGGCGCCTTATGCCCCTGGTGGAAAGCGGCGAGATGACACGACTTCTGGTGCGCACGCCGGGATCCTTTGGCACAACATCGACCTTCAACAGCGGCTTTGCCATCGTCGGCCTTGCCCCTTGGGGTGAGCGGCGACCCGTGGGCGAGATCATGGGCGACGTGCGCCAGCGCCTTTCCGGCATGCCCGGCATTCAGGCCTTTCCCATTCCCCCGCGCGGCCTTGGCGGTCGCTCGCAAAAACCTTTGCAATTTGTTGTGGGCGGTAGTTCGTATGAAGAACTTTCCCTTTGGCGCGAGATCCTGTTGCGCGTCATTGATGAAGACAATCCCGGCCTGACCGAGATTGATTGGGATTACAACGAGACCCGACCGCAATTGCGGATTCAAATTGACTATGACCTTGCCGCAGAGATGGGCGTCAGCGTTAGCGCCATAGGCCGTACGCTGGAAACCATGCTGGGGCAGCGGCGAGTCACAACCTACATTGATGATGGGTTCGAATACGACGTGATCATGGCGGGCGAACGCGACATGCAACGCACACCATCAAGCCTTGAAAACATCTATGTACGATCGGATCGCTCGGGCGAGTTAATGCCGCTGGCGAATTTTATCTCATTCGACGAGGTTGCCGCATCAACCTCACTCAATCGCTACAATCGCGTGCGGGCGCTGACCATCGAGGCCGACCTTGCGCCAGATTACAGCCTGGGTGAGGCCATCGATTATATGGAAGAGTTAGTCCGCACCAATCTGCCCGAACATGCAGTCATCGATTACAAAGGTGAATCGCTGGAACTTGTAACTGCTGGCGGGTCAACCATGTTCGTATTTGTCATGGGACTGATTGTTGTCTTCCTGGTGCTGGCCGCACAGTTTGAAAGCTGGGTGCATCCCTTTATCATTTTGCTGACGGTGCCGCTTGCCATGGCCGGCGGCCTATACGGGCTTTATCTCACCGGCAATACGCTGAACATATACAGCCAGATCGGCTTGGTGATGTTGGTGGGACTGGCATCAAAGAACGGCATCCTAATCGTTGAATTTGCCAACCAGTTACGCGGCCAGGGCAAGGACTTTGACGAAGCCTTGATCGAGGCCTGCCTTGTGCGCTTGCGCCCGATCCTGATGACGGCGATCACAACAGCCGCTGGCGCGGTGCCGCTGATCCTTGCTTTTGGCGCGGGCGCGGAATCTCGCATCGTCATTGGCGTTGTTGTATTTGCGGGCGTAACCGCCGCAACCCTGCTGACCCTGTTTGTGATCCCCGCAATCTACAGCATCCTTGCCCGTCGCAGCCCGGTGCCGGGGTCGGTGAAAGCTCAGCTCGACCGCGAAGCCGCCCCCATTCCTGCCCCTGCGGAATAGTTGCGTTCCGCGCAAAAGCCCCGTTAGACTTTGCCTTCGAAGCTCTATCAAAGGCGCGTTCCTATGCGAATCTCATTGATCCTTGTCGTTCTGTCGGCCCTAGCGCTTGGGGCCTGTGGCGAGAGCGGGCCTGAGGGCCGAAGCGAAGCAGAAATGGCCGCATTGGTCGAACGCGCCGCCACCCTGCGGCCCGACGACTTCGCCCTTGCCGCAACCTATGACCGAAGTTGCCGTAACTGCCATGGTATTCCCGGTTCAGGTGCACCACTGACCGGTGATGGCGAGGACTGGGGGCCGCGTGTGGAGCAAGGCAGTCGAGTGCTGCTCGATCACACCATTCTCGGCTTTAATGGAATGCCGCCGCTTGGGATGTGCCCCGATTGCGACCTTCAAGAGTTTCGTGACCTGATCGCCTTCATGGCGACGGATGCTAGCGAATGAGCCTCACCAGACGAGAGGCCCTCACCCTTGGCGCGGCTAGCGCAGCGGCGGCGGGCGTTATGGGCGGCGCCAGCGAATTTATTCAAAAGGCCGAAGCACAAACCCACGAGATTGCCTGGCGCAATTGGTCCGGGCGGCTCAGTGCCACGCCCGCTGATATTTGGGCGCCTGCGAGTGAGGACGAACTCGCCAGCTCAATGATGACATTGCCCACTCCCATTCGAGCGGTTGGTGCGGGCCATTCGTTCTCTCCGCTTGTACCCACCGACGGCACGATCTTGAGCCTCGACAGGTTGTCGGGTCTTATAAGCATCGACCGGGCGCGCGGCACCGCCCGATTCAAAGCGGGAACGCGGCTCTTTCAAGTGGCTCAAGCCTTGGAGGCTGAAGGCCTCGCGCTTTTTGTCATGCCGGACATCAACAAACAAACCTTTGCTGGCGCCATTTCCACCGCAACCCACGGCACCGGCGTCGATCTTCATGCGCTGCACGGTTATGTCACCGCCTTGCGCTTTGTGGCGCCGACCGGTGAGATTATTGAGTGCAGCGAAACCCAACATCGCGAGGTATTTAAAGCAGCCCAGGTATCGCTGGGTTCGATCGGCATACTGACAGAGATTGAAACGCGCGTGCGGCCCCTTCATCGCTTGCGCAAAACACAGTGGTTTGAACCCTTTGAGGACGTGATCGCCAACGCACCGGAACGGGCGCGGGCGCATCGCCATTGGGAATGTTACTACCTGCCTTATACAGGGATGGCGCTGGTCATCACCAATGATGAGACCGAGGACGACATCTGGCGTGATCCGGCACGTGATGACAATCAGGACATGGCCGATTTGCGCATGCTTGAATCGCTGACTTGGTGGGCGCCGCCGTTGCGCCGGTTCCTGTCGCGGCAGCTCATGTCTGACGTCGGCACTTCGGACGAAGTTGATGTTTATTGGCGCGTGCTGTCATCCGAACAACGCTCGGTCCGCTTTAATGAGATGGAGTATCACGTCCCCGTCGATACCGCGCAGCAATGCTTCCGTGAGGTTGTCGAAGCCGTTGAACGCGAAGGCATCCGCGTTTTCTTCCCTTATGAGTTTCGTTATATTAAAGGCGATGATGCATTGCTCAGCCCCTTTGAGGGCGGTGACCGTTGTTCCATCGCCATTCACCGCTACTTTGAGGAAGATCCCACGCCGCTTCAAAATGTCGTCGAGCCCATTTTTCTCGCCCACGGTGGCCGGCCGCATTGGGGGAAAATGAACACGTTGACAATTGCGGACATCGAAACGCTTTATCCCAATCTAGTTGGGTTTCAAGGCATTCGCGAAACTTTTGATCCCGAAGGGCGATTGCTCTCGCCTTACATGCGGTCCCTGTTTGGACTTTGAAACAATCCCGTAATTTTGAAAGGTCAATCCCATGACGGCACAAACCCCCATCAACTCTGGGTTCGGATATCGCTCCACCGCTGCGGAAGTGGTTCGGGATCTAAACCTTTCCGACAAGCTCGCCATTGTAACGGGTGGTTATTCCGGATTGGGCCTTGAGACGACCAAGGCCCTTAGCGGTGCGGGCGTCCATGTGATTGTCCCCGCGCGCCGTCCCGAAGTGGCAAAAGAAAACCTTGCCGGGATCAAAAATGTTGAAGTTGCCACAATGGACTTGGGCGATCTTGAAAGCGTGAAAGCATTTGCCGAAAGCTTTCTCGCCTCGGGCCGGCCCATCAACATTCTGATCAACAATGCCGCCATTATGGCGTGCCCTGAAACGCGCGTTGGACCCAATTGGGAAGCCCAGTTCGCGACCAACCACCTTGGTCACTACGCGCTTGTGAACCATCTCTGGCCCGCGCTTAAAGCCGGTAAGGCGCGCGTGGTTGCGCTTTCTTCTTCGGGCCATCGGATTTCGCCAATGCGGTTCGAAGATCCCCATTTTGAAAAGGGATACGAAAAGTGGGTCGCCTATGGGCAGGCAAAAACGGCAAACAGCCTGTTTGCGGTGGAGCTTGATCGCCTTGCCCAAGCGGACGGCGTACGCGCATTCGCCGTTCATCCCGGCGGGATCATGACACCGCTTCAACGCCATCTCCCAAAAGAGGAAATGATCGCCGCGGGCTGGATGGACGAAGACGGTAAAGTGAACGAGTTATTCAAAACACCAGAGGAAGGCGCATCTACTTCCCTTTGGGCCGCCACCGCACCAAAGCTTGACGGCATGGGCGGGGTCTATTGCGAAAACTGCGATATCGCCGAAATAGACGACAGCAAAGAGGCGCGCTTTATGGGCGTTGGCAGTCACGCCATTGATAAGGACGACGCAAAAAAGCTTTGGGCGTTGTCAGCGGAGCTGACCGGCGTTAATGCGTTCGCCTAAATCGCTTTGGAGTAACGGGCGGGCTGAGGCTTAAGGTAAGCGTCAAAGGCTGCGCAAACCAGGCGCATGAACGGGCGGCCAAGGTCCGTCACTTCGATGCGTGTACCGATTATTTTTGCAAGCCCATCTTCTTCTAAGGGTTCTATGGCGCGCAATTCGTCCCGCCATTGGTCCGCGCCCCCAAAGTCGGCAAGATCAACTGCCAACTCACACATAAGCGTTTCAATAATCTGGCCCCGCATTCGGTCATCGGGGGAAAGCGTGACACCGCGCGCGATAGCGAGTTCGCCGTTTTTGACGGCATCACCATAGGTTTTCATGGGCACATGGTTTTGCACATATCCTTGAGGCAGCTTTCCAATGGATGACGCACCAATGCCGATCAACGCCGTTGCATCATCTACTGTGTAGCCTTGGAAATTTCGATGAAGCGTGCCTGTCTCAAGCGCCTTGGTCATGGCGTCATCGGGCCGGGCAAAGTGATCCAGCCCAATACGGCGATAGCCGCGCTTAACCAGCCGCGCGCCCAACGCCTCGCATTGTGCGTAGCGCTCCTTTGTTACGGGAAGCGCATCTTCGGGGATCATTTTTTGGTGCGACTTCATCCACGGCACATGGGCATATCCGAACACTGATAGGCGGTCTGGTTCCAAGATGGCGGCAAGGTCCACACTGCGTTCGATATCTTTTTGGGTTTGGTAAGGAAGTCCGTAAATGAGATCAAAGTTGAGCGCCGCAATCCCCGCTGCGCGAAGATCATCGACGGCGTCTTTTACCAACTCATACGGTTGCACGCGATTGATTGCCTGTTGAACCTTGTCGTTGAAGTCTTGAATGCCCAAGCTCGCCCGATTGACGCCGCTGAGCGCAAGCGCTGAAACGAATTCAGGGGTCAATGTGCGCGGATCAATCTCCACCGCGATATCTGCATCCGGCGAAAAATCAAAACGTTCTCGTGCGCGCGACATGAGACGAAGAAAATCTTCCGGAGTGAGTTTTGTGGGCGAGCCGCCGCCCCAGTGAACGCTGACCACTTTCGGCCGGGCGCTAAGCGCCGCCGCCAAAAGGTCAATCTCTGCCAGCATGTGATCCACATAGCGGGCCACCGGGTCATAGCGGCGCGTCACTTTGGTGTGGCAGCCGCAGAACCAGCACATCTCGGCGCAAAACGGCACATGAAAATAGAGCGACAGAGTGTCATCATCATCAAGCGCACCAAGCCAGCCTTTGTAAGTGGCCGCATCCACGCCGTCATGAAAATGAGGGGCCGTGGGATAGCTGGTATAGCGGGGAACCTGCCGGTCGTACCGGCTCAATAGCAACGCAGTCATGGATCAATGCTCGGAACTGGAATTCAGCCGCATTGACCCTGCCCGGCTCAAAGGCTTCGGCCCATGACTTGTATCAATGGAGCCTTAATCGCGGGGCCTGGTGGGGCGGATCAGGCCTTCCTGCGCCACCGAGGCAATCAAGCGCCCATCCTGGGTAAAAATACTGCCCCGATTAAGACCCCGCGCGCCGGAGGAACTGGGCGAATCCTGACTGTAGAGCAGCCAGTCATTGGCACTAAAGGGCGCATGAAACCACATGGCATGATCCAGGCTCGCCATCTGCACTTTGCCCGATAGCCAATTCACGCCGTGAGGGCGCACGCAGGTATCAAGCAGCGTCATGTCTGAAGCATAGGCAAGCACACATTGATTGATCGCGATGTCACTCCCCACGCCTTTGCGGGCCCGGAACCAAATGTTTTGAAAGGGCGGACGCGGTTCGGGGCGAAGATAGTCAGGCTGATCAATGGGCCGGATCTCAACGGGGCGCGGACGGTTGAAATGTTTAGCCACTTCTGGCGGCAATCGGTCGATCACCTTTTCGCGCTGTTCGCGTTCGCTGGGCACGTCGTCAGGGCCCGGCACGTTTGGCATATCGACCTGATGTTCATAACCATCTTCAGCCACCTGAAATGACGCCGCCATATTGAAGATCTGCTTGCCGTGTTGGATCGCCACCACCCGGCGCGTGGTGAAGCTGCGTCCATCCCGTGATCGGTCGACCTCATAAAGGATCGGCACCTTGGGATCGCCCGGCCGGATGAAGTAGGCGTGCAGCGAGTGGCACACCCGATCTTCCACCGTGCGATAAGCCGCAACCAGCGCTTGCCCGATCACCTGGCCGCCGAACACGCGCTGCCAGGTCACATCGGGGCTGTGTCCGCGAAAAATATTTACTTCGATCTGTTCGAGATCGAGAATTTGCAGAAGGTTCTCAACGGCGTCGGTCATAGGGCTGTTCCGGGCTTGCTCAGTTTAGAGAATGGTTTGCGTGATGTTCTAGTCGGTCGCTTGCGCCTTGTCATCACTCGATGGAGCGCTGTCTTGCGTAACAATGAAGCGCTGATAGGCATAGCCAAGGCCAAGTAGCCCAGCCCCCAGCCCAAGGAACGAAATGACCCTGAAAATGCCTGCCAGTTCCGACATATCAACAAGGAAGACCTTCACCACGACGATGGCGAGCAGCACCAGCGCGCCGGCCCTGACCGCGCGAATGTTGGCCCACAGGCCGTAGGTGATCAAAACCACCGCAACCAAAAGCCATGTGGCGGAATAAGTATAAAGTTCGGCCTGTGTAAACGCGGTCGCCTTGGAGAGGGCCAGGATAGATCCATGAAAAAGGTGGCGCACAAGGAAATTCAGATAAGTGAACAAGAGGATGAACGAGGCGACGTTCGTCAGCCCCAAAGGTAACAACCGTTCGGCCTTTGGCCGGGTCATGGATATAGCTGACACTGCGGCGGCAAGAAGACCCGGAATGAGGTAGGACAGGGTCAGCAGATTAAAGAAGAAAATCTCACCCACCGCCGTCACGTTATAGAGCAGATTGTAGGCCAGAAGATTAAACAAAAGGATGTGCAACAGCGCGTAAGCAAACAAAATGCGCGCGGCAACCCGCAGCACTATCGGTGCGCCTGTCCCGTAGCGCCAATAAAGCCCAGTTGCGATCGTCATCCAGGCAATAACGTGAGACGCCGATTCCGCAAGGGAATAACTTCCCCATTGCCAGAGGTCTTGATTGACGAAAGCGCGAATCTCGAGCGTTGCGAGCAAGACAAACAGCGTCAATGCGGCCGCCTGCATCAGTTGAACCGGCAGAGTTTCTTTTTCCTGCCCCATGACAAACCAGCGTGCCGCCAAAGCGAACGCCATAGCCGGAACGCCATAGCCGTACCACATCCAATTCAATAGCGGATGCACATCGGAAAGCGGATAGGCGAAGACATTGGGATTGAGCGCAAGACGCACCAACACCGCGCCCGTAATGACGCCCGCCAGAACCCGCAATATGGGAAGGCGGTATTTGCTTTCAATAAACGCAAGCACCGGCACCTGCAGGGCAAGGGTCACGGTCAGCCACGCTTGATCAAATGTTAGCGTCGCAGCAAGCGTAAAGGCCGCTGTGGCACCCACAGCAATTGCCCCGAGGGCATGATGCTTGCGCTCGCCTTTATAACGGCGGATCACCGCCCCGGCCAAAACGTCAAAGACGCAGAAGAGGAAGATCGCCATCAGGTTCCATGGGAAGCTGTGAGCGTCGTCCATCAGGTTGCGATAAGCGGCAATCAGCAATCCAATAGGGATAATGACCGCAATAGATGCCCAAAAACCTGGGCGGCTGCGCCAGAGCATTATCGCCCCTACGCCAAAGGCAGCAAGGCTCGCCCCGAAATAGAACGCCACCATCTGACCACTTCCCACCGGAAACAAGCTGACCCTGGTGCTGCTTTCGCCCCCCGACGCAAGGTGCCAAGTGTAAAGAAGCAAGCATGCCGCGGCGCCCGCAATGGCCGCAAGCGGCGCAAGCGTCCAAACGCGAATTGAAAGCACGGCAAATCCGGCCAATGACAGCATCACCACCAGCATAGGAACCGGTGCAAATGAAACTTCATCCATCAGTATAAGGAATAAGATGGATGCCGCGACCGCCGCCACATAAGTGACGGCAATAATGGGCAACACCCCTTCCTTGCGCCAGACCTTGAAGTCATCCGATGCGCGAACCTCGTCACTATGGCCTGTGCCCATGACAAGACCGATTAGAAGCGCGGAACCGCCGCCATAGATCGCCATAACAAAGGCATCAAAGCTATCGATGGGTACCCCGGTCATGAAAATCAAAGGCCAAAGGGATGCGCCAATCAGAACGCCCCACCCCAGCCAGGTCCATCCCCGCCACCGAAGCAGCGACAGAGTGACAACATTGAGAATGCCGAGGTAGCTGAACAGTGCCGTGCTGCTGGGATCGCCCGTGTGCACAAGCAGCGGCACAAGATACGCGCCCAACATACCAAGGCCGGCAATGAAGGGGCCGTATCGTCCGTGAAATATGGCAACAAGCACGCCCGCGATGGCGATCATTACCAATGCCGCGAAGGCCACGAGCGGCGGATAGAGGGCATAAAGGGCATGACCGCCATAGAGGGCGGCAAATGCGATGAATAGTCCGGCTGCGGAAAGGGCAGCGGGAATGCGTTCCCCCGCTATCGCCACAGCACCAATTTTGCGCGGGTTCCGACGCAACCAAACCCCCGCACCCATTGCCGCAAAGCCCAATAAGCTGGCCAGCACGACCCGCGCCGTCGGCCCCAGAAGGCCCGCGTCCACCGAATATTTAATGAGAAAGCCACCACCCAGCGCGATAGCGATCGCCCCAAGCCATATGAACCAGCGCGACGCGAATTGCGCTTCGTTCTTTTCAAATTTTGTACCGTCACCGCTTGGGGGCGGCGTCACCTCAGATTTAATGGCTGCAGGGGTTGCCCTAATTGCCGCCTCGGCCGCTGCCACTTTAACCGGGTCATCGACGGGCGGGGCTGCTGCGCTGTCCGCCAACTCAGCGCTCGGCGCGGTTTCTTTGTCCTCCTCGGGCCGGAGGCGGCGTTCCAGCATATCAATGCGGCCTTTGAGTTTTGTGAGTTGGACTAAAAGGACGATGAAGGCGATGGGGCCGAGGAAGTACCAAATCTCAAGGATTGAATCGATTCCGTACACGCGCGCGGCCCTTCATTTTGTCCGATTCACCTTCTAGTTGATGTGACGCCATTTGTCACGGATAGGGCGGCTTTACCGCTTTGCCCAAACCAGAGGCCGCATGAAAGACCCATCCGCTGTCGGACTAATTTCGGTGGACCCAGAGAAAAACGACCGATCACGAAAACGCTACCCAACATGAATGTTTCTGAAACAAGGGTTCATGCTGCGCTCATGTGCCGGGCGTTATTAATTCACACAGGCAGGCGCAAATGGGCGCCAGGGCTTCTTCGACAGGGAGATTAGAACCATGAACCGTCGTATTATCCTCACAGGCGCCCTTGCGCTATTTGCAACTCTCAGCACCATTTCCTTTGCCCATGCCGGATCGAACCGCGTGGACATCAGTCAAAACGGCCGGGCGAACGAACTCGCTGTCGCGCAAGAAGGTCGCGGCAATGAAGTGAACCTGAATCAACGCGGTAGGCGCCAATATATTCGTACTACACAGAACGGTCGCCGCAACTATTCCGGCGTTCGTCAACGGGGTTGGCGTAACGAGGCCACAACCCAGCAATACGGTCGTTATAACGATTCAACCGTTAGCCAGGATGGCAACTACAACGACACCGCCGTGGCTCAATACGGTAATGACAACGACTCCGTGATTGGCCAATACGGGAACGATCTGAACGCCACAGTGGTTCAGGATGGCAACGGCAACCTGATCGGTGTCGCGCAAATCGGCAACAATCACGACGCCTATGCCTCCCAAGACGGCAACAATAATGCGCTCGGCATCATTCAAGTTGGCAACGGCCAATACACCGAAGTGCATCAAGCCGGTAGCGGCAATGTGAGCCTGGTCATCCAAGGCGGACATTAAACCGAGATCTGGGGGAGGCGTAACGCCTCTCCCACCTCTCTCCTGCCCCACCTAAAAAGGAGAAGGACAATGCAAGGACCAATCGCCGCCACCGTCGCGTTGATCGCGGGTCTTACCGCAGCGGGACAATCAAGCACCGCATTTGACGTCAGTTATATGGACGAAAACTCTGAGCCTTGCGGCATCTACATGGATCAAAGCGCCGATGGCACTTACCTTGCTGCCTACGCTGCCGAAGGTTTGGAAGGTGAGTATGTCTTCAGCTTGCGACAAGCAGGTCCGAACGGATCTTCGCAAATCACACAAAGCGGCGAGATCGACACCTATGACGAAGGCCCAACCTTGCTTTCGGAAATGACGCTGGATTTGAGCGGCGATTTTGAAGCCAGTCTTCAGACTTATTCCTGGGATGGTGAATTTACCTGCCGCGTTATCGTTTGACCTTACGAGTGGAAGGCCCCCCTCGCCTTCCACTGGTCAATCGATAACGGTCGTCGCATCCTCTGCCACCACGCTGTGCTCAATCACACCGATCTTTTCGATCTCAATACGCACCCGGTCCCCAATCTTCAAAAACTCAGGTGGTGATTTTGCAACCCCAACGCCATCCGGTGTTCCTGTGAAGATCACGTCCCCCACATCAAGCGTGAAGCTTTGCGTCAGATGCGCGATCTGATCAAAGCAATCAAAAATCATGTGCCGCGTACTTGAATTTTGTCGCAGCTCATCATTCACCCAGCACTTAATCCCAAGATCATGCGGGTCCCCTACCTCGTCCGGGGTCACAAGCCATGGCCCCATCGGCCCGTGGGTGTCGAAAGATTTACCCATCTGCATGGTGGGGGTGCGGGCCTGCCAATCGCGCACACTAACGTCATTGCCGCAGAAATATCCGCCAATCACTTCATGGGCACGATCGCGCGGCACATGCTTGCACTTCTTGGCGATGACAAAACAAAGCTCGGCCTCATAATCCACCGCGTCCGACACCATGGGCTTGTTGATCGGCGCAAAGGGGCCGGTAGCGCAATTGTGCTGCTTGTTAAACCAGATCTGATGTTTCGGGGGTTCGCGGCCCGTTTCTGCAATGTGTTCACCGTAATTCAGCCCAATGGCGAGGATTTTTCCCGGCAATGGCACCGGCGCGTCCAAGCTCACTGCATCAAGGGGCAGAAACTCTTTCGCCGCATCAACTGCTGTTTTGGCCACCGCCAACGCAGATTTACCTTGCGACAAAAAGCCGATCATATCGCGCGGTAGTTCGGGGGAGGTTGCCGCAAGATCCACAACGCCGCCCGCCACTACAACGCCGAGCCTTTGGCCGTTCTGATCCGAGAACGTGGCTATTTTCATCGTCGTAATTCCCCTTGCGCTCTGTGCCAACGCTAAAACGTTAACAGAGTCCTAACAAGCTAGTTGATGAATTAATCAATTCGTTAACCATCGCTGCAACCTTGCCCCTTAAAACCGAGAATGACACGAATCACCTTGGAAAAAGGGGGTGGCGGTTCGATTGGGCATGCCCGAATGAAACTCGCCGCTTGATCAGTCGTTGCAGCATGGGGCCCGCCGCGCGAGATGCGGCACCAGAAGAATTGGTCGATGGACCGCGATGTTCGCCCTGGCGGTGAGCACGATCGCCGCGCCATGCCTTGCCTTCACCGACGAGGGCCTTCCCCCGGCGCTTCGCCTTGGGCATATCGGCCACGACTTCAGCACCCAAGGCCAGTGCTTTCCCGCCGATGGCGTCTTTCAAGTCGCCTTCAATGAAAGCGGAAATGTGCATTATCTGATCGCCCGCGCAGACTGTTACGCAGCTTTTGGTAGTGACGATCTGGCTCTTGAGGGCTTTGAATGGGCCCGCGACAGCGACACGGCGACGCGGGCTGGTGAGCAAAACTACATTTCCCGCACAATTGCCAGACTTGGTGCCGAAGCCACAACGCAATTGGCCGACGCCGCAGAAACCGAGCTGCCTGAAGAAATGGAAACGACGGAGCCCGAAGAGCCTAACGGCTATTTATACGCGTCCGCAATGTACCGGATGGAAGATTTGGGGACTGTGCCAGTTCCGCAAGCTGACCTAACGTTGCCGCATGTGGGTGCGGAATGGGGGTGGTATCCCTTGCGAGGGCGGCTTGAAGCTGGCCACGGCCTGGGAATTTTCGCACGCGCCTATGCTTCGGTCGATACCGATAGCGTCCGAATTCAGGACGAAACCCTGCAAGCCGGTGTGGGGCTGCGGCTTCAACCGTTCCGGTTCGCCGATCTTGTTTTACGGGGCGAATGGCTTATCCCCATTGGCGAGGATGCACGTGAGGGATGGATGCTCTCTGCTGCTCACGATTGGGGGGTCGGGGGAAATTGGCGATCGACGTATGTGCCGTGGATTATCGCCGACACTCACCTTGAAGCTGCCTGGCTTCCTGAAGAACCAGAATTTGTCTCCATAAATGGCGAGACGATCCTGGGCCTCGCAATTCCAATGACCGAACGGATCGCCTTCCTGCCGCATGGGGTTGGATCCGTCCGATACAGCGAAGACGAAACCATGCACGAAGCGGTGGGCGAAGCGGGCTTGGGAATCGGTCTCCGCTATTGGTTTGATGGCGGCGGGAACGATGCCAACGAGGGCGCCATAGATGTATTGCTCCAATACCGATGGTTCTTTCTTGAGGACACCACGATCCCCCTTGCCGAAGACGGCACATGGGTTGGCCGGGTCATTGTGCGCCGCTGATTGAACAAGGACTTGGGGGCCCCGCGCGCCTGCACTAAGCTCACCCGCATGGAATCATACGACGTCATCATCATTGGTGCCGGCCACAACGGGCTGGTCTGCGCCTGCTATTTGGCCCAGGCCGGGCTCAAAGTAAAAATTGTGGAACGGCGCGGCGTTGTCGGTGGCGCGGCCGTGACAGAGGAGTTCCATCCCGGCTTTCGCAATTCGGTCGCGGCCTACACGGTCAGCCTGCTTAATCCCAAAGTCATTGATGATCTGAAGCTCTATGATAATGGTCTTCAAATCGTTGAACGACCGATCGCCAATTTTTGGCCGCTCGATAAAGAACGATATTTGAAATTGCCTTTCGGCCTTGAAGAGGTGCAAGCGGCGTTTGCAAAGATCAGCCCTCGCGATGCGGCGAACCTTGAAGGTTTTTATGAAACCCTCGAGATTGCAGCGGACGCCCTGCGCGGGCTCGTGCTCGAAACACCGCCGAATGCTGGCGGTGGGCTTTTGGACCTATGGCGCGGGATCAAACTGGGCGGGCGTCTCAAAAAACTCAAACTCGAAGATCAACGGCTACTGGTTGATCTTTTCACACTTTCCGTAGCCGAGTTTCTGGGCCGCTGGTTTGAAGACCCTGAGGTCATCGGCGCCTTTTCCTTTGACGGCATTGTCGGATTTTACGGCAGCCCCCACACCCCCGGCACCGCTTACGTATTGCTGCACCACGCCTTTGGCGAAGTGAACGGCAAGAAAGGCATGTGGGGTCATGCCATCGGCGGCATGGGCGCCATCACCCAAGCCATGCATCGTGTTGCCGAGGCGCGCGGCGTTTCAGTTTCCGTGTCTGCACCTGTAAAGGCGGTCATAACCGAAGCAGGCAAGGCAGTGGGCGTTGAATTAGAAGATGGTGAAATCATTCGTGCACGAAGCGTTGCGGCGAATGTTAATCCAAAGCTTCTTTATGATAAGTTGATCCGTGAACCCGAGATGTTGCCGCCTGAATTCCGCCGCCGCATGAAAGCGTGGAAGTGCGGTTCCGGCACGTTCCGCATAAATGTAGCCTTGTCAGAACTGCCGGACTTCACCTGTTTGCCAGGCAAGTTGGCGGCTGAGCATCATCAGGCCGGGATCATTATCGGACCAAATGTCGACTACCTTGATCGCGCCTTTGATGATGCCAAAAATTTTGGCTGGTCCCGTGAGCCCATCGTCGAGATGCTAATCCCCTCAACCCTCGATGACACCCTGGCGCCCAAAGGCCGGCATGTGGCGAGCCTTTTTTGCCAGCAATTTGCGCCGGAACTACCTGATGGACGATCCTGGGACGACGCGCGGGACGAAGTCGCCGACCTGATCATCGATACGATGACGCGATACGCGCCCAACTTCCGCGACGCGGTTATTGCACGGCAGATCATGAGCCCGCTCGATCTTGAACGTACATTTGGCTTGATCGGTGGCGATATTTTTCACGGGGCGCTTACCCTCAATCAGATGTTTTCCGCGCGGCCCATGCTGGGCTATGCGGATTATCGGACGCCGATCATAGGGTTGTACTTATGTGGATCCGGTGCGCACCCCGGCGGCGGGGTTACCGGCGCGCCGGGACACAACGCCGCCCGCGAGATCATTCGCGATTTGCGCTAGGTCATGGCTGGCGGCTTTCCCTTGGGTGAACTTGGCGCGCCCCACCTGTGTGATACAAACTGAACTCCCGCTGCGTGCAAAGGACTAAGGTAATGAGCATGTTTATCGACAAGTTGCTCGCGCCATGGATAAATCGGCCATGATTGGAGAAACCCGCTACCCGCACATCTTTACACCTCTTGATCTGGGCCATACCACGATCAAGAATCGGATCCTGATGGGGTCCATGCACACAGGCCTTGAAGAATCGCCAAACGGCTTTCCGCGCATGGCGGAATATTTCGCCGAACGCGCCCGCGGCGGCGTCGGCATGATCATTACCGGCGGCATTGCACCAAACATCGAAGGCTCCGGCGGTGCAAAACTGCAGACCGCCGAAGAAGCCGCCCAACACCGCCTTGTCACCGAGGCGGTTCACAACGCTGATCCAGATGTAAAAATCTGCTTGCAGATCCTGCACACAGGACCATTGGCCTGGACCGAAAACTGCGTGGCCCCGTCGGCCGTCCGCAGCCGTATTGGCGCCTTTGTGCCGCAGGAATTGGACGAGGAAGGCATTGAAAAGCAAATCGGCGATTTTGCAAATTGCGCGACACGGGCCAAGGAAGCGGGCTATGACGGGGTGGAGATCATCGGTTCCGCTGGATATCTGCTCTCGTGCTTCCTTGTTGAAAAAACCAATCAGCGTACCGACCAATGGGGCGGGACATATGAAAACCGCATGCGCTTTCCGCTAGACGTTGTGCGTCGCTGCCGTGAAGCCGTGGGGCCGGACTTCATTGTAATCTTCCGCATCGCCGCCATGGACATGTTGCAAGGGGGCATGTCGTGGGACGAGGTCGTGACCCTGGCAAAACGTATGGAAGACGTTGGCGCATCGATCATTTCAACGCACTTTACCTGGCATGAAAGCGCTGTGCCCACCATTGCCACCATGGTACCGCGCGCAGCATTCGCATCCGTCACGGGCCGCTTGCGGAGAGAGCTCACCGTGCCTTGCATCACTTCAAACCGTATCAACATGCCGGACGTGGCGGAAAAAGTGTTGGCGATGGGTGATGCTGACATTGTTTCAATGGCGCGGCCCATGCTGGCTGACGCTGACCTGGTGAAGAAAACCCTTGAAGGCCGAGAAGACGAAATCAACACCTGTATCGGATGCAATCAAGCCTGCCTTGATCACACCTTTGCAGGCCAAGAGGTAAGCTGCCTTGTTAATCCGCGCGCCTGTCATGAAACTGAACTCAAGTATGATCCCGCCGAAAGCTTGAAGAATATTGCGGTGGTGGGCGCGGGACCCGCAGGCCTTGCCTATGCCACAACGGCTGCCGAGCGCGGTCACAAAGTGACGCTTTATGATGCGGCCAACGAGATTGGGGGTCAGTTCAATCTCGCCAAGCGGGTGCCCGGCAAGGAAGAGTTTTTCGAAACGCTTCGTTATTACGGGCGGATGATTGAGAAACTGGGCATTGATCTGCAACTCAATACCCGCGTTACCGGCGAGATGCTGAACAACGAAGCCTATGACGAAATTGTCGTGGCAACCGGCATCAGCCCGCGCACGCCAAAAATCCCAGGCATCGATCATGCGAAGGTCGTGCGTTATATCGACGTTATTCAAGGCAAAACAAAAGTCGGCAAACGCGTCGCCATCATGGGTGCGGGTGGGATCGGCTTTGATGTGGCCGAACTTATCAGCCACGAAGGACCTTCTGGTGCGCTGGACATCGATACCTTCGCGCGGGAATGGGGCATCGATTTTGAAAACCATCCGCGCGGCGGGGTTACCGGCGTCGAGCCGCAAGTCGCAAAAGCCGACCGTGAGATCACCCTGTTGCAGCGGAAAACAACGCCAGTGGGCCGAGGACTTGGCCGCACCACAGGGTGGACGCATCGCCTCGCCTTACGGCGCCGCGGTGTGAAAATGATCAACGGTGTTGAGTACAGAAAAATTGACGATGCGGGGTTGCACGTGATGATTGGCGGCGCGCCCGACATTTTGGTCGTGGACACGGTAATCATCTGCGCCGGTCAAGAGCCCGCTCGCGAACTTTATGACGAGCTAAAAGATGGCGGGACCAACGTTACGCTCATCGGCGGCGCCTTTGAAGCAGCAGAGCTCGATGCAAAACGCGCCATTAATCAGGCGTGCTATGCGGCGGCGGCGGTCTAACTCACCATCGCTTCGAGGCGTGATTGGATAATTTCTTCAGCACCGGTGACCATGCGTTCGACCAATTCCTTGCACGTCGGGATGTCGTGGATCAAGCCGCAGACCATGCCAGTGGACCAGGCACCCGCGTCCATGTCCCCTTCTTGCATAATTTTGGGATAAACACCGCCTACCTGTTCGACAATATCCATGATGTTGAGGTCTGAACCTTTTTCGCGTTCGACCTCAAGTATTGTATCAACCGCAGCGTTTTTCATCACGCGCTCGGTATTGCGCAAGGAACGCATGATCAGTGTGGTGTCAAGTTCGCTGGCTTTGACCAATGCGTCCTTCACGTTCTGGTGCACGGGGGCTTCTTTGGTCGCAATAAAGCGCGTGCCCATGTTGACCCCATCGGCACCCAGCGCAAGCGCGGCGGCAAGTTGCGAGGCTGTACCAACGCCGCCACTTGCCACAAACGGAATCTTTATTTCTTCCGCCGCGCGCGGCAGAAGCACATAGTTGGGAATGTCATCTTCGCCCGGGTGGCCACCGCATTCAAAGCCATCAACACTAACCGCATCACAGCCGATGCGTTCTGCCTTCAACGAGTGGCGCACAGAGGTGCATTTGTGGATGACCTTGATGCCGCCTTCCTTTAGCGCAGGCAGATACTTCTCTGGGCTGCGGCCCGCCGTTTCAACGATTGTTACGCCGCCGCCAATAATTGCTTCAATATATTCTGGATACGGAGGTTCTTTGAAGCCCGGCAGAAACGTAAGGTTCACCCCAAAAGGTTTGTCCGTCATCTCGTTGCACTTGGCAATTTCCTTGGCAAGGTCTTCAGGCGTCGGTTGCGTAAGCGCTGTGATGATCCCCAATCCGCCAGCGTTTGAAACGGCGGCCGCCATTTCGGCAAAGCCAACCCAGTGCATGCCGCCTTGGATGACGGGATGTTGAATGCCAAAAAGTTCGGTAATGCGGGTCTTCATGGGGGCCTCCTGAGGTGTCGCGTGGCGAGGAACTATAGCAACGCTGCCCACGCAACACTAGAAGTTAGGACTGACGTTAGGTAAGGCGCCCTAACCGCCAAACGGTTTCATGTAGGTCGCCATATCGAAATAATCGCGCCAGACCTTGATCTTGCCGCCTTCCATTTCAAAGACACCGCAGCATGGAAGGTCAACCGCAATTTCGCCAACCTTGGTGCGGTCCAAACGCTCGGCAACGACAACCTCGCCGTTGCCCATGATGGTGAGCACGTCCCAATCGGTTTGGGTCCAGTCCTTGATGAAACCGCCGACGAAGCCTTTAAGGTTATCGTGCCCGGATACGGGATCGAATGGCATGTTGTGGTAGGTGCCGTCGGGGGTGAAATAGGAAACAATCTCATCGACATCGAGTCGCGACCAAGCGGCAATGAAATCACGAATTATGGCAACATTATCGGTCATGGTGCATTCCTTTTTGCCGGTCATATAAAACTATCAACTGCACGCTAAGACGCCAACTAAGCACTTCCCCCGTCAGCACTCTACGACATTGACAGCAAGTCCACCCTGGCTGGTTTCTTTGTACCGGCTATTCATATCAAGGCCGGTTTGCCGCATGGTTTCAATAACCTGATCAAGTGAGACCAGATGCGGTCCGGTGGAATGCATGGCTAGCCGCGCGGCGTTCACAGCCTTTACCGCGCCGATGGCGTTGCGTTCGATGCACGGGATTTGAACGAGCCCGCCGACCGGATCGCAAGTTAAGCCAAGATTATGTTCCATACCGATCTCCGCGGCATGTTCGGCCATCTCGTTCGTGCCCCCCCATGCAGCCACCAGCCCCGCCGCGGCCATAGAACAGGCCACACCCACTTCGCCCTGACAGCCCATCTCGGCGCCAGAGATCGACGCCTTTGCTTTGTAAAGCATGCCAATCGCGCCAGCGGTGAGCATAAAGCGGTGGATCGCATCTCGGCCTTTGCCTTCGCCCATGCAATAGAGACGAACGACGGCGGGTATGATCCCCGCTGCGCCATTGGTGGGTGCGGTCACCACCTGCCCCCCGGCAGCGTTTTCTTCGTTCACCGCCATGGCATAGGCATTAAGCCAATCAAAAATGGCTTCGCGCTCGTTGCCTGCATTTTCAGCGGCGGCGATCCTGCGATGGAGCTCGCCCGCGCGGCGGCGCACTTTGAGGTTGCCGGGCAACATGCCCTCGGCCTTGAGCCCGCGCTCAATGGAAGCGTTCATGACGCGCCAAATATTGTCGAGCCGTTGAAGCGTGTTCTTGCGCGCGCGAAACCCATCTTCATTGGCGAACATAAGGTCTGCAATGGTCAGCCCCGCACCGTCAGCTTTGGTCAATAAGTCGGCAGCGGATGAAAAAGGATAAGCGAGCTTGATTTCCGGTGGGCGTGGTGCGGCGGCAGAGGTGCCGAACTCACTCTCGCGGCAGGTAAAGCCGCCGCCAAGCGAGAAGTAAGTTTCTGAGAATATCTTCTGTCCGCCGACCTCGAACGCCGAAAGCCGCATGCCGTTGGGGTGAGCCAAGGGTTCTTCTTCAATGCGGAACCGAATGTCCGTTTCCAGATTTAATCCAATCACCTCGCCACCATGCAGTGGGATCATTCCCGTTTCTGACAATCGCGCCAGCCCGGTCTCGCAAGCCGCTGGATCCGCTTCGTCCGGCGCAAAGCCCATAAGACCCAAAACAATGGCGCGATCCGTTCCGTGGCCCGGCCCGGTAAAGGCAAGCGAGCCGTATAGATCGACCTTCACGGCGTGCACCATTGAGATGTCATGATCCGCCATCAGGTCGTCAAGAAATTGCTTGGCGATCAACATGGGTCCCACGGTGTGGGAGCTCGATGGGCCAATGCCTATCTTGAATATATCGAGAACGCTGAGCATGCGTGAACCAACATCATTTGGGGCCTTGGAGCGAGATCATATCTGGATCGAAGCGTCGGTCCAGCGCTACATTCGACAATTGCCGCTTCTGCCAGATCATCGGCACCAGCATCTTGCCTTGCCCGGCGCCAGATCATATGCCTAAGGCTGTCATTGGCAGGTTCAAATAGAAAATACCTTGAGGAAGCCCATGTCCGAACCAATCTGGCGCCCGAGCGCCGCGCGTATTGCAGAGGCCAATCTGACGCGCTTTATGGGGAAGGTCCGCGAGGAATTTGGCGCCGATGTTTCCAACTATGATGATCTGCAATGCTGGTCGGTTGAAAATCGCGTGAGTTTTTGGGGAAGCATGTGGAGCGAGCTCGGCATCATCGGCACCCGCGGGGACCGCGTGCTTGTGGACGGGGACAAAATGCCAGGTGCGCAGTTCTTTCCTGATGCCAAATTAAACTTCGCCGAAAATCTTTTGCGCAAGCGGGATGACACCGTTGCGATCTGTTTCAGCAATGAAGGCGTGCGCGGACGCGACTGGACGTGGGCGGAGCTTTACAATGCCGTCTCACAGCTGGCGCAAGCGCTCGAAGGAATGGGCGTAAAGGCTGGCGACCGCGTTGCGGCCTTCATGCCAAATATGCCGGAAACGATTATTGCGATGTTGGCAACAAGCAGCATTGGCGCGGTGTGGTCTTCCTGCTCACCAGACTTTGGTGTGCGCGGTGTGCTCGACCGGTTCGGCCAGATTGAACCGAAGGTCTTGATCGCCTGTGACGGTTATCGTTACGCAGGCAAGCTGCTCCCCAGCGAAGACAAGTTAAAGGAGATCACCGCCGCTCTCCCCACCCTTGAAAAAACGATTATCGTTCCCTTCATTGATGCGCCCTGTGATCTTGCCAATGCAGAACGCCTTCCTGATTTCATTGCAGGGCATGCGCCCGGCGAGATTGAATTTGCACAACTTGCCTTCGCTCACCCGCTCTACATTATGTTTTCAAGCGGCACGACGGGCGCCCCCAAATGCATCGTTCATTCGGCGGGGGGCACGCTGATCCAGCAGGCAAAAGAGCACCACCTCAATTGCGACGTCAAAGATGGCGACGTCGTCTTTTATTTCACCACCTGCGGCTGGATGATGTGGAATTGGCTGGTGGCGGGACTAGCCTGCGGGGCGACACTCGCGCTCTTTGATGGCTCGCCCTTTCATCCCCATGGCAATGTGCTTTTCGATTTTGCTGATGAGGTAGGCATCAATGTCTTTGGTACATCCGCCAAATTTATCGACAGCCTGAACAAAGCCGAATTTTCCCCGCGCGCAACCCATTCCCTCGGATCAATCAAATCGATCCTGTCCACCGGATCACCGCTAGTGGAAGCCGGGTTTGAGTATGTCTATGAACACATCAAGGAAGACGTGGCGCTTTGTTCCATCTCTGGCGGAACAGATATCGTTTCGTGCTTTGTGCTCGGTAATCCCATCGGGCCGGTGTGGCGCGGCGAAATTCAAGCCAAAGGTCTGGGCATGGCCGTCGAGGTGTGGGACGAAGACGGCAAGCCCATTATAAGCGAAAAAGGCGAACTAGTTTGCGCCAAGGCATTCCCTTCCATGCCTACGGGGTTTTGGAACGACACCGACGGCACTAAGTATCATTCAGCCTATTTCGAGCGTTTTGATAATGTTTGGTGCCACGGCGATTTTGCTGAAATCACCGAACACGGCGGCATCATTATTTACGGGCGTTCGGACGCGACACTAAATCCTGGCGGCGTGCGCATCGGCACGGCGGAAATTTATGCACAAGTTGAAAAGCTTCCCGAAGTGGTGGAAGCCATCGCCATCGGCCAAAATTGGGACAGCGACGTGCGCATCGTCCTTTTCGTGGTGCTGGTCAAAAGTTTTGCGCTTGACGAGGACCTGATCAAGAAAATCAAGACCGCAATCCGGTCTGGTGCTTCGCCGCGACACGTTCCCGCAAAGGTTTTGGCGGTGCCTGATATCCCCCGCACCAAGTCAGGGAAGATAACAGAACTCGCCGTGCGTGATGTAATCCACGGGCGCGAGATCAAGAACAAAGAGGCACTTGCCAACCCCGAAGCGCTTGCGCATTTCAAGGATCGGGCGGAACTCAGCTCCTAGGCATTGATGCGCCATGCCCTTTCGTGAGAATAGATAGAAAACGGCGCGTCACTCCGGCGCGGCCCTACGACCCAGAAGGAAACCCCCATGCAATTCCGTCAACTCGGCGATAGCGACCTAAACGTCTCCACCATTTCCCTCGGCTCGTGGCTTACCTATGGTCTGGGCGTCGATGGCAATGCGGGGCAGGCGTGTGTTGATGCCGCTTTCGATGCGGGCATCAACTTTATCGACACGGCGAACATCTATGGCAAGGGAGCGGCGGAATCGTTCCTTGGCGATGCGCTCGCCAGCCGTCCCCGTGACAGCTACGTTCTGGCGACAAAATTGTTCGCGCCCATGACCGACGAGGACAAAGGCCTTTCCGCCGCGCAGATCTATAAACAAATCGATGCATCGCTCGCCCGGCTGAAGACCGATTACGTCGATCTTTATCAGTGCCACCGTTACGACACAGAAGCACCTTTAGAAGAAACCATGGCGGCGCTGAGCGATATCGTAAAACAGGGCAAGGCGCGCTACATCGGCTTTTCCGAATGGTCGCCAAAGAACATCCAGGATTCTCTTGATATTTCCGGTGGGGAGAAATTTGTTTCAAGCCAACCGCAATATTCGATGCTGTGGCGGCGACCGGAAGAAAAAGTCATTCCCCTGTGCGCTGCCAACGGCATTTCTCAAATCGTTTGGTCGCCCCTTGCGCAGGGTGTTCTGACCGGTAAATACCAGCCCGGCGCAACACCGCCCGAAGGCACCCGTGCCACCTCGGACGAGATGGGCGGATTTATGGAAACCTTGATGCGTGATGACATTCTTAAAGCCGTGCAAAAGCTAAAGCCCCTTGCCGAAGAGGCCGGCGCCAGCCTGGGCCAATTCGCCCTTGCCTGGGTTTTGCGTGAACCAAATGTGGCCTCGGCCATTGTGGGCGCAAGCCGCCCCGAGCAAGTGATAGAAAACGCTGCCGCCGCGGATTTAAAGATCGATGCGGCGCTCTTTGCCAAGGCTGACGCGATCCTTGCCCCGGTGCTGGCCAAGGCCTAGCGCGCCTTACGCAACGTCAATTTGCAACGCTGGAACTTGCTCGCCCTTGTGGTTAGCATTCACAGGTAAGCTCTGCCCGCCAACAAGGACAGCATCATGGTAGCCATCGACAAAGACGTTCTGCGGACGAAGTATGCCGAAGAGCGTGCAAAGCGCATTCGTCCTGATGGAAATGAACAATACCTTGAGCTCAAAGGACAATTGTCCCATTACCTCGAAGATCCGTACACGCCATTTACTGAACGCGAGCCAAAGACCGATCACGTAACTTTCGCCTTTATCGGAGGTGGTTTTGCGGGGCTTGTTACCGGCGCGCGATTGAAAGATGCAGGCATCGATGATGTGCGTGTTATCGAAAAGGGTGGCGACTTCGGCGGCACTTGGTATTGGAACCGGTATCCAGGCGCGCAATGCGATACGGCCGCGATGATTTATATGCCACTGCTCGAAGAAGTCGGTCACATGCCAACCGAAAAATATACCCACGCGCCGGAAATCCTTGAGCACTCCAAAAACATTGGCAAAAAATTTGGGCTTTATGACAATGCTCTGTTCCATACGGAGGTCGAAGATCTTCGTTGGGATGAAGAAAACCGCCATTGGGTAATTCGCACCAATCGCGGCGATAATTTTACCGCCCAGTTTGTTGGCATGGGCACGGGTCCCTTACATGTGCCAAAGCTGCCGGGCATACCGGGCATTGAGGATTTCAAAGGGCATTCTTTCCACACCAGTCGTTGGGATTATGACTATACCGGTGGCGACCCCGAGGGCACCGATATGGATCGGTTGGCCGACAAACGCGTCGCCATCATCGGAACCGGTGCCACCTCAATACAATGTGTGCCCCACCTGGCGCGCACCGCGATGAAGCTTTGCGTATTCCAACGCACCCCTTCGTCCGTTGACGTGCGTGACAACCGTCCCATTGACCCTGAATGGTACAAGCAAGTTGCCACGCCTGGTTGGCAGGAACGGTGGTACGAAAACTTTGTCGGCAATCAATCCCCAATCGCCCCCGAAGAAGACTATGTGCAAGACGGTTGGACCGAAATTTCGCGCCGCATCCGCACCAAGGTCATGAAATTACCCCACGATGAGATGACGCCGGAAAGCATGCTCGCGGCTTTTGAGGACGCTGACTTTGAAAAAATGGAAGAAATCCGCGCGCGGGTCGATGATATTGTAAAGGACGAGGCAACCGCGGAAAACCTGAAAGCCTGGTATCGCCAACTTTGTAAGCGCCCCTGCTTTCATGACGCGTTTCTGCAATCCTTCAATAACCCCAATGTTGAGCTCATAGATACAAGCGGCAAGGGCGTTGAAAAGATCACCGATAACGGTGTGGTGGTTGACGGCAAAGAATTTGAGGTTGACTGCATCATCTACGCGTCGGGGTTTGAAGTTGGAACGGAATACAAGCGCCGCGCCGGCTTTGACATGGTGGGCCGTGGTGGCGAGAAACTTTCCCAGCATTGGGCTGAAGGCATGCATACGCTGCACGGGGTTCACGTTCACGGGTTTCCAAACGCCTTTATTGTGCAGCCTACACAAGGCGCCAACCTCATCTCAAACATTCCGCACAATATTGTCGACACCGCAAAAACGATTGCGCAGGTGGTTTCCCATGCAAATGAGCGCGGCGTCGCCGAAGTAGAAGTTAGCAAGCAAGCAGAAGATGAGTGGGTGGCATTATTGCAAACTGGAACAGGGATGATCCTCGGTTCGCAAGATTGCACCCCTGGTTATTACAACAACGAGGGTCAAGAACCCGGCCCCGCCGCAAAGCTAAATGTTGGTTATCCGCACGGCGCCAAAGCCTATTTTGAGTATATCGAGAAATGGCGGCGGTCTGGCGACTATGACGGTCTGGAGTTTCGATAAGCGGCCTGTAATGCTGTGCACTTGAACTAAGGTGAGGCGCGACGAATGAAAATCCCCCAGGACATTGCCGATACCATCGTCAATCCAAAAGCCTATGCGGCTGAAGACCCTGTGCAAGAAGCCTTCACGAAATTGCGTAGGGATATCCCGCTTGGCATCGCCGAACCTGAAGGCGTTGATCCCTTTTGGGCGGTCACCAAGTTTGATGACATTCAAGCCATCGAACGGCAGAACGAGCTTTTCCACAATGGCGATCGTTCCGCCGTGTTGACGACAATCGAAGCCGACAAATGGGTGCGCGATACCATGGGCGGCTCGCCCCATCTCGTCCGCTCCTTAGTGCAGATGGACAACCCGGATCACTTCAACTACCGCAAACTGACGCAAGGGTGGTTTCTGCCGCAGAACTTGCGCAAGCTTGAAGATCGTATTCGCGAAATTGCGCGGACATTCATCGATCATATGGCCGAGCTCGGCCCTGAATGTGACTTCGCGCGCGATGTCGCCCTGCTTTATCCGCTGCACGTGATCATGGAAATTCTTGGCGTGCCGGAAGCCGACGAGCCGCGCATGCTGAAACTGACACAGGAGCTTTTCGGCCCGGCCGATCCTGAAGTAAATCGCACCGGCCAAGATCTGGAACAAGACCCGCGCGCGGGCTTTGACGCCATTTTTGAAACCGTTGCCGAGTTCATGGAGTACTTCAATGCCATGACCGAAGATCGCCGCGCCAAGCCGCGTGACGACATTGCCAGCATCATCGCCAACGCCCAGATCGACGGCCAGCCGCTCGATCATCTCGCCGCCATGTCCTATTACATCATCGTGGCGACGGCGGGACATGACACCACGTCCAACACCACTTCCGGCGGGCTGTGGGCGCTTCTTGAAAACCCGGATCAGCTAAAAAGGCTGATGGATGATCACAGTCTCATCAGTGGGCAATTGGAAGAATCCATTCGTTGGGTGACCCCGGTCAAACACTTCATGCGCACGGCAACCGCCGATACGGAATTGCGCGGTCAGAAAATTGCAAAAGGTGATTGGCTGATGTTGTGTTATTCCTCCGGCAATCGCGACGAAGAACACTTTGATGAACCCTTCCAGTATAATATTGAGCGCTCGCCCAACAAACATATTTCCTTTGGCTATGGCGCACACGTTTGCCTGGGTCAGCACCTGGGCCGAATGGAGATGCGCATCCTTTGGGAAGAGCTGCTCCCCCGGCTCAAAAGCATTGAGCTGAACGGCACACCGACGCGCACTGAAGCGAATTTCGTATGCGGACCCAAATCTGTTCCCATTCGCTATCAAATGAATTGAGGGCCCTATGAGCGAGACTGATTTCAAAACCTGGCAATGCAGAACCTGTGGCTATATCTATGAAGAGAAAAAGGGGGACCCGACCGAAGACCTTGCTGCGGGCACGCGTTGGAAGGATATCCCCGAAGATTGGGTTTGCCCCATGTGCGGCACAGCCAAATCCGATTTCGACATGATCGAACTGTAGTCCGGTTGCACATTCCTTTACGGGATCAAAATTTGCGCGATAGTGAACAAGAAGGAACAGACCATGAGTGAGCGCGTTCGCATTACAATCAAGGACGGTGTCGCCGATGTGCAGCTAACGCGCGGTGACAAAATGAACGCGCTTGATGACGCCATGTTCGAAGGCCTGATCGAAGCGGGCGAGAAAGTTTCAAACGATCCCGCGGTTCGCTGCGTGGTTTTGTCTGGCGAGGGGCGCGCCTTCTGCGCCGGTCTCGACATGGGCAACTTTGGGAAAATGGCTGCCGCCGGTGACGATGGCGGGGTCAGCGGACGCCGGTCATTGGCCGAGCGCACGCACGGCATTACGAACCGGCCGCAACAAGCCGTTTGGGCATGGCGCGCTTGCCCCGTCCCCGTCATCGCGGCGGTGCACGGTGTTGCCCTGGGCGGCGGCTTTCAGCTGTGCCTTGGCGCGGATATGCGCTTTGTTCATCCGGAAACAAAGATGGCCGTCCTGGAAATCAAGTGGGGCCTGGTGCCCGACATGGCGGGCACGGCCATTATGCGAGGTCTGGCGCGCGACGATATCATTCGTGAGCTGACCTATACGGGGCGCATATTTTCTGGCGAGGACGCCGGGGAATATGGCTTTGCAACCCGCGTCACGGAAACACCGCGCGAAGATGCCTTGGCCCTCGCAGCTGAAATCGCGAGCAAAAACCCCGATGCAATTCGCCGCGATAAAGTGATCTTCAATTCGGTGGCGACCATGAGCGATACGGACGCTTTGCTTCAGGAATCGCGACTGCAAGACCAGGTCATCGGCAAACCCAACCAAATCGAGGCGGTGATGTCCGCCCTTGAAAAACGGAGTGCCAAATTCAGCGACGCGCACTGAGCTAGAAAAGTTGGCGGCATGGCTCCGGCCATCATCATCGAGTGGGCTTAAGTCCCACAAACAATTTGAAAGAAAACGAGGAACGAAAATATGAAACTGGATTCCAGTGTATCAGCGGTCATCACCGGTGGAGCATCAGGCCTTGGTGCGGCAACCGTTCGCGCGCTTGCCAGCAATGGCGTGAAGGTAGCGCTGTTTGATCTGAACGAGGAAAAAGGCGAAGCGCTCGCCAAGGAACTCGGCGGTGTTTTCTGCAACGTCAATGTGACGTCCGATGAAAGCGTCGATGCGGGGTTTGAAAAGTCACGTGCCGCCATTGGTCAAGAACGTATTTTGATTAATTGCGCCGGTACCGGCAACGCCATCAAGACGGCCGGCCGCGACAGGAAATCCGGCGAGATCAATCACTTCCCCCTCGACAAGTTTGATCTGATCATTCAGATCAATCTCGTGGGTACGTTCCGCTGCATCGCCAAATCGGCGGCGGGCATGATGACGCTTGATCCCATCGACGGCGAACGCGGCACTATGGTCAATACCGCTTCGGTTGCTGCCGAGGACGGTCAGATCGGCCAGGCCGCTTACTCAGCATCCAAAGGCGGCGTTGTTGGGATGACCCTTCCCATCGCGCGAGACCTTTCCCGCGAGTTGATCCGTGTCAACACGATCCTGCCTGGCATCTTCGATACGCCGCTTTTGCAAGGCGCGCCAGATAACGTGAAACAAGCGTTGGGCGCGCAAGTGCCCCACCCCGCGCGGCTGGGCAATCCCACTGAATATGCCTCATTGGCAGTTGAGATGTGCCGCAATGGTTATTTCAATGGCGAGGATGTTCGCCTGGATGGCGCAATCCGCATGGCACCGCGCTAGGACCACTTAAACTTTCCGGCGGCGAGTTGCGCGATGGCGTTGCCCGTCGCCTGCCTTGCATAGCCCGCCAGGGCGCCGCCGACGCTTATCCGCGTAACACCGATCTTGTTGTAATCTTCGAGCGTCGCCGTGGGGATGAAAACCCCAAGGACGTTGATTGGGCGGCTTACTTCCGCACAAACAGCCCTCACTTCTTCCAGCGTCTTAAGAGCAGGCGCATAAAGAACATTTGCGCCGGCAGCTTCAAAGGCTTGCAGCCTTTTGATGGCATCGTCCATATCCGATACCTGCCGCAACAGGCCTTCGGCGCGCGCGGTTAGTTGAAACGGATAGGGAAGCTTTGCGGTGGCTTCAGCGCACGCCGCAACACGTTCCACCGCAAGGTCAAAGTCATAAATCGCCGAGCCTGACCAATCTTCGATTGACGCCCCTACAACGCCTGCTTCGGCTACTTTGATAACATTCGCTGCCGCTTCTTCCGGCCCATCCGCAAACCCATTTTCAAAATCCGCATTGACCGGAATGTCCGTGATGGCGCAAATATCACGGCAGTGATCAAGCTTTTCCTGCAGCGTTACCTCGCCATCCTGACGCCCCATCGTCCAGGCGAACCCGGCGCTGGTGGTGGCCAGGGCCTTAAACCCAGCGTCTTGCAACATCACCGCAGAGCCCCTGTCCCATGGATTGGGAATGGTGAAGGTTTCACCATCTTCGTGAAGCGCCTTAAACGCTGCGGCCTTTTGGGATTGCGTTGTCATCGGGGGATCCTTTTCTAAGGGTCTGATTACCTTCCGCCAGCATTGCATGCTCACCCCAAAATCCCCAAGATAGGATCTCGCACTCCAAGGCACCGAGGCCCGCCCATGCAAGAACCCAAAGCTGCAACGAATGCAACAAAGGCAGCGCTCTCGGCGATGGCCAAAACGCTTCCCGCCGCAAACGAGCAAGATTTTGCAGATGCCAAGCGCGGCTTTATCGCCACCATCCCAAACGCCACTATTACCAATGATGCGGGCCACCCTGTATGGGACATGGGGAAATATTCGTTCATTCAAGAGGGTGCGCCCAGCCCCGACACGGTGAACCCCAGCCTTTGGCGGCAGGCACAGCTTAATGTCATCCACGGACTGTTCGAAGTGACACCGGGCATTTATCAGGCGCGCGGGTTCGACCTTTCCAACATTACCTTCATTGAAGGCAAAACAGGCTACATCGTCATTGACCCGCTAATTTCAGCTGAGACCGCGGCAGCGGCATTAAAGTTGATGCGCGAACAGCGCGGCGACAAGCCCGTAACCGCCGTCATTTATACGCACAGTCATGTGGACCATTACGGCGGCGTACGCGGTGTTTTGAGCGACGAAGATATTCGCAACGGGCTAGAGATCATCGCGCCGGAGGGGTTCATGGATGCAGCCGTTAGCGAGAACGTGCTTGCCGGCAATGCCATGGGCCGCCGCGCCACCTATATGTATGGCGCCATGCTGCCACCGGGCCCGCGCGGCCATGTGGATGCCGGCCTTGGCAAGATGGTGTCCATGGGTCAGGTAAGCTTGGTGCCGCCCACGCGCAGCATTTGCGAAACCGGCGAACGGCTAAACGTCGATGGCGTCAATATCATCTTCCAAGTCACACCCGATACCGAAGCGCCAGCGGAGATGAATTTTTTCTTCCCCGACCACAAGGCGCTGTGCATGGCGGAAAACTGTTCCTGCCACTTGCACAATATTTATACACCACGCGGGGCGCAGGTACGCGATGCGAAGGCTTGGAGCTATTATATCAACGAGGCGATGGATCTTTATGCCGGTGATACGGACGTCTTGTTCGCAAGCCACCATTGGCCGCGATGGGGGTCGGATCGTGCGGTCGATTTTTTGACCAAACAGCGCGATCTTTATAAGTACGTTCACGATCAGACTTTGCGCCTTGCCAATCACGGACGAACGCCCCTCGAAATTGCCGAGGAACTTGAACTGCCGCCAAAACTTGCCGCCGAGTGGTACACGCGCGGGTATTACGGCACGCTCAGCCACAATACCAAGGCCGTCTATCAGCGTTATTTAGGGTGGTTCGATGGCAACCCGGCGAACTTGCACAAGCACCCACCAGTTGAAGCTGGACAGCGCTATGTGGAACTGGCGGGCGGGGCAGATGCGCTGATTGGTAAAGCCCGCACCGCATATGAGGCAGGCGATTATCGCTGGGTTGCCGAGATCATGAACCATCTCGTCTTCGCCGATCCTGCAAACGATGACGCACGACAGCTTCAAGCCGATGCGTTCGAACAGCTCGGCTATCAATCTGAATCCGGACCCTGGCGTGCGTTTTATCTGACCGGCGCGCAAGAACTTCGAAGCCCGCGCGCGCCTTCAAAATCCCCGCGGCCCGGCGGCACAGGCACGTTACGCGCGCTCCCAGTTGATCAACTGCTCGATTCGCTCTCGGTTCGCTTTAATGGCCCGAAAGCTGACGACAGGAAAATTTCGATCAACCTTTGCATTTCAGATACGAGTGAGATTTTTAATCTGCAGGTCGAAAATAGTGTTCTTCACCATTTTGAAGGCAAGAAAGATGCGGCCGCCACCGAAACTGTAACAATCACGCAAAGAGCGCTTGTCGATCTCGTATTAAGAGAGAAAACCCTGGAAGAGCTAAAGCCTGATGGCGCGGGGCCAGCATTCGCGAGTTTGATTGACCTGCTTGATGTCTTTGATTTCTGGTTCGAGATCGTGATGCCCTAACTGCAAACAATGCTAAGCTAGTAAGAGCTGCGGCGCATGAACCGCAGCCTTTGGGACTTCCGGGAGTAAGCGATCATGGCCAAAGAATATTCCTCGCACATCGATGTTTCGGGCGAAGGCATCCATTGGGATTTCAGCAAGGATATGTCCTATGGGCAATATTTGCGCCTGGAAGAGTTGTTAAAAGCGCAAGTCCCTCTGACCGATGCGCACGACGAGATGATGTTCATTGTCATTCATCAATCCGCCGAGCTGTGGATGAAGCTTTGCATCCACGAGCTGACCGGCGCGATTGGCCATTTACAGCAAGATGATATCGGCCCTGCCCTTAAAATACTGACGCGCATTTCACGCATCCAGGAACAGCTGATCCAATCGTGGCGCATTTTGAGCACCATGACCCCGTCTGATTATCTTACCTTTCGCGATGCCTTGGGACACAGCTCGGGCTTTCAGTCCCACCAATACCGCACCATGGAATACACCCTGGGTAACAAGAACCCTGCCATGGCGCGGGTCCATCGCGACAATCCAGTGGCGAACAAAATGGTTCAAAACGCCCTCACCAGCCGAAGCATTTATGACGAGATATTGGCGCTTCTATCCCGCGCCGGCTTTGACGTGCCCAAAGGCGCGCTGGAACGGGACTGGTCAGAACCTTACGAGGCGGATGAACGCATCGAGGCCGTTTGGCACGAGATTTACAAAGACCCCGAACGCCACTGGAAGCACTATGAGTTGGGCGAAAAATTGGTGGACCTTGAAGACAAGTTCCAGCAATGGCGTTTCAGCCATATGAAAACCGTTGAGCGCATCATCGGATACCGCAAAGGTACGGGCGGCACATCCGGCGTGTCCTACCTGGAAAAAGCGCTGAGCCTGCGCTTCTTTCCCGAACTTTGGACTGTTCGCACCGCGCTTTAGGCAAAGGCAGCAGGCCTTATTCGGGCAAGGAATTTTCCACCAACGGGCCAAGGTTTTCCATCACTTCACGCGCATCATATGCCACGGGGTCGTCGGCAGGTTTTTCGCCTTGCCGCATGACGATATAGGCGATGGCCTCATACCGGCGCTGTTCCATGGTGGTGTCGTCGTGAACCCAAGAAAAGCCGTAGGCGTAATAGGGGAACCCCCGGCTTCCGTGCGCATAACCAGCGTGGAAAATTGGGCGCGAGCGATACGTGATGTCAGCCTCGGTATCCTGTTCAGTCATGAGAAAATAATCATAACCTTGTTGCACCGTTAGTTCAGCCGCGCGGTAGAGAAGGTAGTTTTCAACACTCTCTCGCGGCGTTGAAAGATTGCCCCTGAAGGTCACACGATATCGGTCTTGCTCGATTTGTTGTTCGCTATAGCCAAAGCGCCCATCTGTCGGCGCATAAGGCGTCGCGCTGGCACAAGCTGACAGGACTAGCGCCACTGCTGCCAAGAAACCAAGGGCTTTGGGGGGTATTGAGATCATCATGCCTGCTCCTCTCTTTTCCGCTCTGTCTTTCAACAAAAGGTGCGGGCTTTGTGAGATCGACAGAGCAGGATCGATTATAGCAGCTTATCCACGCGTTGGCGCAAGCGGCTGAGTTCCCACAAATCATTGCGACTGAAGCCCATGTGGGGCTCTAGCGCCATAAGCGTGAGCACCCCAATTCGCCCTTCCAGAACCTGAAGCTCTTCAAACATATCCAGTTCGTTATCGCCCACATCAAAATTTTCTTCTTCCTGGCTCGCAAGGATTAGTTCCTCTGCCCGCAACACCAATTTCGTTTTCAGCTCAGTATAGGCAAGCACATCTTCAAGCGTGGCCGTGAGCGATTGGTGCACAACCTTTTGGATGGCGACGCCCCTTTTGCTTTCATTGAACGTGCCAGAGGCGATATCGTCCAAAATCTTTTGGTGCGACTCAGAATCCTTCTTGAGCCAATTCTTTGTGACCTTTTCATCAAATGCAAAGGTCAAGAAAAGCACCCCGGGTACAAAAGCAAAAGTCAATAACATGATGACCATGGGATGGTTGCCAAACCAATTGAACAAGCCGTGGACCAGCGCGGCAATCAGAAAGCCCGGGGCGAAGAACCACAACTCGAAAGCATATTTTGCAGAACTGCCGGCGGTTTGACGCCCCGTCATTGTGTGCGCAATCAAAGCAAAGGCTGCTGTTGCGCCGCCGTGCATCACCGCCGTACCAAATCCGCGCACCATCCAAGTTGCAGTGTTGACATCCGTCATCTCGCGCAAGAAGTAGATGTTTTCGAACACCGCAAATCCGGAACCAACAGCAAACCCGGCAATGCCTGCATCCAGCTTGTAACCGAGCTTGTTTTGGTGAAAGAGAATGATGATCGGAACGGCCTTTAGCCCTTCCTCAAGCAATGGCGCCACATAGCGGCTGAGGCTCGGCAGATCGATGGGAAAGACATATAAAATGACCGTGTTGACCTGAAGGGTCACAAGCGCAACGCCCGCACCAACAAGGACCAATAGCGCTATGACCTTAGTGGAAATCAAGTCAAAGACATCCAACCGGTCAAATATGATCAAAAACGCCAAGACCGGAATTGCGGCCATAAACGCCTTCAGCAGAAAGTCAAATTCCATTACATGATTTTCAAGGAGATCATAAACTCATCGCCTCGCCGTTCGCCTTCTTCGAAGCCGCTAGCGTAGCCGAGCGAAAGCGTCATTGGCAATCTGTGGCCGACGGTGAAATTGAGATCCAGCTGCACGCCCAATGTTTCATAAATCGTAGATTCACCCATGTTGGGCTGGGTATATAGCGCGCCCGCGAAAGCCGCAGGACGGACTGAATTCAGGTGTAAGGCGGGAACGCCTATTTCGCGGAACCGCATTGGCGGCAGGTTCACCTCGCCAACGACACGAACAAATTGCCGGGCGTCAATTTCATTAATGTCAAACCCGGGAAAACTATCGTAATCGCGATAACGTTTGACCTCGCGGTCATCGACATAATTGTTGCCAAAGGAACCCATGTAGAAACTGGAAAGCGGGCTGTTTTCATCCCCGCCCACGGTTCCAGCGGCCGTATAGACCCACACAGATGAATTATCGATCGGAAGCGGTATACCGCCATTGAGCCCGACGCGCAGGCTGGGGAAGGCTTCGTTATTTGCTACGTCCACGCCTGTCGCAAAATCCATCTCAATGCCGCGCTCGTGGTCAACGGCCCCAAGTGATTTCTGCGTATTGGTATAATGAAGAGAAAGCCCCGCCGTCGCGAGCCGGTCAAATTGGGTTTCAACCGCCTGGGCGCCCGGCAAGGTGTCGAGCCCGGCCCAATAACTAGCATCGAAATCGATCTCAAGTTGGCGTGGTGGATCGTAAATGAGCGATTGATGGTAATTGAGGCTGAGCGCGGTTCCTGCGCGCGACCGCTCGGTTGGGCCGAAGAGATCGTAGAAATCCGCATCATTATGCCGGAACCGGAAATTCCACGAAACAAGGCTGTATTCCAGATCGATGTGCCAGTTTTGATCTTCCAACCCCGCCTCGGGCGAATAGGAAACGGTGGCGCTCAGCTGACCAAATTGCAATGGATCTTCAAAGATCGCGTGATAGCCATAGGCCGCATACCCGCGATAGCCCTCGATCACCGGGAAAGCTGCACCAAGCCCCATTTCATCTTGCGGGAAATAGCGCCCGGTATCGGTCTGCATATCTTCAAAGGGAACGCGGTTGGGTGAACCCGCAGCCCACTGCCGCACAATGGGATGTTCCTGCGCCACTTCGGAGCCCAGGAAACTCACCGCATTAAGATCATCTGTCGGTTCGGGCTGAATGGTCACAGGACGCAAGCCATCGCCCGCATATTCAAAGACGATCAGCGACCCGTCTTCTTGGGGGATGGGACGGAAGAAACCGGTTTCTGCGTTGGTGACCGCTTCAATGTCGCCGGTGGCAACTTCAAAACGGAATATATTGGAAACGCCAGTGTAATACGAACTCCCGAAGAGATAGCGGCTGTCCGTTGAAAATACAAAACCCTCCGGTGTTGAACCGGGAAGTTCGAAAGTTTGAATGGGACTGACGATCCCCGCTTCAAGGTCGGCAATGCGAAAGACCTGAATTGATTGCCGTCCATCAATCTCGCCAATGGCAGCCGATAGCATCGTGCCGTCCGGCGAGACATCCAGATCAAATGCAATGGTTCCAAAATCGAAGGTGTGGGTTTGGCGCCAGCTTGTGTAGGGCGCCTGCAATCGCACCAGCGTGACATAACCATTGAGGTGCCTGAGGCCCCATATGGCGCGGTCGCTGCGATTGAACACGATATCGCCAATACGGGCATCGCGGACCAACATCTCGCGCTCGCCGGTTTCCACGTCGAGCTGCATAATATCGCGATAGGCGTAATTGTCAGTGGTGTACCAGGCGGTATTTGTGTCCGAGTCATAGGCAAGGGATGTCACCCGATAAAGCATGGGGCCCTTGATGTTCGTCAACCTACGGATTTCACCCGTCTCCGCTGATAAAACACCCACGTGGGCAATGACGCCGGGATACCGGAACGCCCCTACAATATCCCCGGTCGCCGGGTTCACATAAGACCGCGACACCGAACCCAGCGCGCGGCGGGATATGGGCGTCGTCTGCGTCAGGGGGTATTCTGAGATCGTGGCAAGATTTGCACTTTGGAACTGATGTTCCCATTCGATCCAATCAGCCCAGGCATCTTCCAGCGGCAAGCCGAACACGCGGCGGAAATGCGTGGCGTAATATGCTGCACTGTCTTCATCCCGGCGCAACCACTCGATCACCTGCTCGGGCGAATAAGCAAGCGCCACATATGAAAAGAACCGTGTGCCATAGAGGTAGTTGTTGACCCCCACCTGAAAGTCCACATGGGTGCCTTCTGATTCAAGGCCCAGTGGCGAATAGAAATAAGCGTCATCTCGCACCATGGCGCGGAAGACCATTTCATCGTAACCGCCTTGGGCGCGGCCATAACCACCTGCCATCCAAGTTTCCATGAAGACGGCGCTGCCTTCGAGCAGCCAGCGCGGCACCGTCACCCGCGGCGTAGTGAGATAGTTGTAAATAATTGATTCAGGATGGTCCTGGAGCGGCATGGGCTTGCCGAAAAAGACATTGCGCCAGAACGCGTCGCGACTGTTCCACACGTCCATGGTGGCGACGTGGGCCAATTCGTGGTTGGTCAGTGTAAAGAAACGTTCGCCGGGGCTGAATGTTTCAAAGGTCAAACTAAGCGGCGCAATATCAAACAGCACCGCATTGTTCGGCGAAGACCGCGCTGCTGCGTTGCCATAGTCACCAAAATCCTTGAGCAACATGGTCGTGGGTTCCCAAGGTTCCCAATCAAAAATGTCGCGATGGAACGCAAGTGCGTTTTCAAATGCACGGCCCACATAGGGCGTTAGATAAGTTTCAGAAGGTTCAAAATAAAGAAGCCGGAGGTTTTCCGTTTCGATCCGCGCAAGATCGATGACCGGCACACGGTCGGGCGCACGGCTCGCCGGATCTGGCGCATCACTTTCGCCATCATCCCTTGGTGGGGCATCCCTTGGTGGGGCGGCATCTCGCGGGGCATCACTATCAGACGTTTCCGAAATAGAAGTTGCCGGGCTCTCATCCCCCCAGACTTGGGTCGCAAAGACCACAAAGACTGAAAGAAAAAGAACCCGGACAAACTCTATTCTACTTCGGGCGCATTGCCCTTCATGCCCCCCAAACACTATTCGACGCTATCTAGTTAGCGTCGAAGGCGTTTGCGAAGCTACGGTCTTGCGCCATTGCCGCGAAGGCCGGGTTTTGCGCAAGAGCCATAAAGGCCGGATTTTGCGCAAGAGCCGTGAACGCCTGTGCGTTACGCGCCAGGGCGTCGAGTGCCTGAGCATTGTTGGCCAGAGCCGCAAAGGCTTGCGGGTTGTGGGCCATCGCTTCGAACGCCTGCGCGTTACGGGCGAGAGCTTCAAACCCTTGAGCATCACGGGCCATGACCGAGAATGCCTGTGCATCACGGGCAAGAGCGCCGAACGCTTGAGCATCACGGGCCAATGCCGCGAAACCTTGAGCATTGCGGGCCATTGCGCCAAACGCTTGGGCGTCGCGGGCAAGAGCGCCGAACGCTTGGGCGTCACGAGCAAGTGCCGTGAAAGCTTGAGCATTACGGGCAAGTGCGCCAAAGGCCTGGGCGTCCAGGGCCAAAGCATTCATCGCCTGTGCATCCCGTGCCAAAGCACCAAAGGCTTGGGCATTGTTGGCCAAAGCATCCAAAGCTTGAGCATTATTGGCGAGGGCACTGAACGCTTGCGCGTCATAGCCTTGAGCCTCAAATGCTTGGGCATCCCGCACCAAGGCGGCAAAGCCTTGGGCATCCCGCGCCATCGCATCAAACGCCTGGGCGTTGTTGGCGAGAGCTTCGAAAGCCTGTGGGTGCTGCGCCATCACTTCAAAGGCCGCTGGATAGGACGCGAGAGCGCCAAAGGCCTGCGGGTGTTGAGCGAAAGCTTCAAAGGCTTGCGGATGTTGTGCAAGCGCTTCAAAGGCTGCTGGATATTGCGCCAGAGCTTCAAAGGCTTGGGGATGCTGGGCCAAGGCGCCAAACGCTTGCGCGTTCATTCCTTGGGCCGACATCGCCTGGACATTGCGTGCCAAAGCTTCAAAGCTTTGGGCATCACGAGCGAGCGCGGCAAACGCTTGCGGGTTCTGCGCCATTGCAATGAGCGCCTGCGGGTTTTGCGCAAGAGCAGCAAAATTTGCATCCGTTGCTAGAGCGCGGAACGACGGATCGTTTACCATCAACTCAAATGCATCAGTCTGCATTAGACGTGCAACGGACTCATCTCCCGTTGAAACATCAGCTTCGGTGACTTGATTGTCGCGGTAGCGCTCGACAGGCGCGATTGTACCCGCTGATTGTCCATCAACCGACGGACCGCTTTGTGCGACGAAATATACGCTGACAGCAACTACTGCGACTGCGCCCATAGCCCCTAGGCCTAATGTGGCGTTTCTACTTAGTTTGTTCGACATGGAACCCCGTGCCTCCTCAGTTATCTTGCTTAAGATGACTTAAATGTGAGGGCTGGTCAAAGAATTGTAAGGGTTAAGACTGTTTAACCATCACACGGAAAATGGCAAAAATCCGGGAGTTTTTTGTCTATCCCTAGGGTACGGCCTGCCTTGCGATACACGCGGACGGATCATCGGGCGCCCAAAGCGCAGATTTCAGCGCATTATTAACGCGACCAGGTCTTGGGTTTCATCCCATCAGGCTTGGATTTCTCCACAATTCCGCTGCGTTTTTCCGGTGGAGCGACAAAGCAGAAGGGCGGAAAACCCGCAAGGCGGGCATCTTGGAAGTAATCAACCCGCGCGAATGGTGTGCATATACATCTGATCGCGGGCTTCAGCACTAAACCGCTTGGCCCGCCACAAATCCTGACGACCATGCCCATTGAAAATTGTGCCCGCCCAGATGGCCGGTCACATCCACCACTTCGCCAATGAAGAAGAGCCCCGGCACACTGCGGGTTTCCATGGTTTTGGACGATAGCTCTTTGGTATCGACCCCGCCGATGGTCACTTCGGCGACGCGAAAACCTTCGGTCCCCTCCGGTTTCACGCGCCAGCGATTGATGGCATCAGCAAGAAGGCACAAATGCTTGTCGGAAGCATCTGCCAATCTCGCAACATCTTTGAGCGACCCCCAATCCAGCGTTTCCACAATAATGTCGGCAAGGCGTTTGGGCAGTACTTCGCCAAGAGGCGTCGCCAGTTCCTGTTTTGGATGGTTTTGCCGCGCGATCTTGAGCCGCTCAAAGACATCTATATCCGGCGCAAGATTGACCTCTATTTCCTGCCCTTCGCGCCAATAAGATGAGATCTGCAGGACCGAAGGGCCGCTGAGCCCCTTATGAGTAAAGAGCAGCCCTTCGCGAAATTTCGCCCGACCGCAGGAAATTTCTGCATCCAGCGACACCCCAGCAAGCGGCTTAAACCGCGCGCGCAGATCATCCCCAAATGTAAGCGGCACCAGAGCCGGCCGCGGTTCAACAATATTCAGCCCAAATTGCCGCGCCACCTCATAGCCAAATCCGGTCGCCCCCATTTTGGGGATCGACTTACCGCCCGTCGCAATCACCAGGGAGCTGCTGGTGTAGGAGGCGCTATCGGTTTCGACAATGAAACCGTTATTTGCTTGGGCCACCCCCTGAACCTTAGCGCCCATCTGGATCAGAACATCGTCGCCGCATTCGCGAAGCAGCATCTGGGTAATATTGAGCGCGCTGTTATCGCAAAAAAGTTGCCCCAACGTCTTTTCGTGGAAGGGGATCTTGTGTCGTTCCACCATGGAGATGAATTCGGTCTGAGTATAAGTCTTCAGGGCCGAGATGCAGAACCGCGGGTTATCGGATAGGAAATTTGCCGGGCTCGAATGAAGATTAGTGAAGTTGCAGCGCCCCCCGCCGGAAATGCGGATTTTCTCCCCCGGCGCCTTGGCATGATCAAGCACCAGAACAGAGCGGCCACGCTTGCGCGCTTCGGCCGCACACATCAGCCCGGCGCCGCCTGCACCTAGTATAATGACGTCGTAGTTAGAAGTGCTCATTCAAATAGCCCGCAACGCATGCCGTTTTGCCGTCTCTCTATAGGGGATTGGCCCCAGTTGCCAGATGGGCGCGGCCTGCCAGAAGTTAACACCTGCCGAGGCTTTGCTTGACTTGCGCGTCAATCAGGCCCATATGCGCCCCAACATCAGCGCCCAGTCCCTTTAACGACTGAGCACATGGGTGAGGCAGCGTGAAGCACGCGCGGCGATTGAGCCGCACTTGAGCCCCCCTTCGGATGCATTTTCCACGTCCTGAATTCACGCGGGCCGTTTTAACGAGCCCGCTATGCCGCCCCTCCAAGGGCGGTCCATGGCGTATATGCTCCCTATATGTAGAAAGTACCTAAGTGACTGATTTTAGTTCTCTCAACCTAGCCGCCCCCATTGCGAAAGCCTTGGCCGCGGAAGGCTATACCACCCCCACCCCGATCCAGCGCCAGGCCATTCCTCTGGTTCTGGAAGGCAATGACCTTTTGGGTATCGCGCAGACCGGCACCGGCAAGACCGCTGCTTTCGCGCTGCCTATTCTGGACATGCTTGCCCGCGACACGGTTGAGCGCATGAAGCGGACGCCGCGCGTTTTGGTGCTGGCACCGACGCGCGAGCTTGCCGCGCAGATCGCTGATTCATTCCGCGCCTATGGCCGCTTTATGGCCCTTTCGGTGACCACCGTTTTTGGCGGCGTGCCCATCAACCGGCAAATCAAAGCCATGTCGCGCGGTGTTGACGTTTGTGTGGCAACCCCAGGCCGGTTGCTTGATCTGCTCGACCAGAAAGCAATGCACCTTACCGGTGTTGAATATCTCGTGCTCGACGAAGCCGACCAGATGCTGGACCTTGGTTTTATTCATGCCCTGCGGCGGATTGTGCCTTTGGTGCCGAAGAACCGGCAAACGCTGTTCTTCTCGGCCACCATGCCCAATTCAATCGCCGACCTTGCCGGGCGTTATTTGACCAACCCGAAAAAAGTTACAGTCGCACCGGTTGCCAGCACCGCCGAACTTGTGACCCAGCAGGCCATCTTTGTGAACCAAGGGGAAAAGCAAGCCCTGCTAACGGTCACCTTGCGTGATAACCCTTATGACCGGGCGCTTGTTTTTACCCGCACAAAACACGGCGCCGACAAAGTGGTTCGTATGTTGATCGCAGCAGGCACAAACGCTGCCGCGATCCACGGCAACAAAAGCCAACCCCAACGCATGCGCGCCCTTGATGATTTCAAGCGCGGTAACTGCAAGGTATTGGTCGCAACCGACATCGCCGCCCGCGGCATTGACGTTGATGACGTAAGTCATGTGATCAATTTCGACGTGCCCAATGTTCCCGAGCAATATGTTCACCGCATTGGCCGCACCGCGCGCGCCGGCAAAGAAGGCCTTGCCATTTCCTTTGTGGCCAGCGACGAACGCCCTTACCTGCGCGACATTCAGCGCATGACCGGGCAAAAGATCGCCATTTTGGCACTGCCTGAAAAATTTCAGGCCGAGGTTTCAAAGGTCAAAGCCTTGCGCCCCGCCACACCGGCGAAAGGCGAACATGGCCGCGGCGGGCAAAACCGCAATCATTACGGTCGCCCTGGCAAACCGAAAAACAAACCTGGTGGTTCAAAGCATTCCGCCGGGCGCTCGCGCAAACCGAGCCAGCGGGCATCTGCCTAACGATCAGACGAACTCAAGCGCGGGATACCAGACGGCATTCCGCGCTTGAGCCGCAGCTCACGTGCTTCGATGCCCAAAATGATCGGACGCCCGTTGTACCCTGATCGATCATTGGACTGGTGCCCCTAGCGGGCATCCGGTATCTCACGATGTGACCCCATCACACCGGACCGATCAATTTTTTCCCCTCAACGGCGCTTCTACTGATATTAATCACCCGTCATTAAGCGCTTGAATGAAGGGACCACCCAAATGCCAATTTTCAAGGGGTCACGCCTCGCTTCACTAGTGTTGGCTGTTGCATGCGGATCTTTGTTGTTCTTTACCGGATCAGCGATTTCTGCCGAAAATTCGTCAACCTGGTATCGGCAGCCGGCAATATCGCCGGACGGGTCCACAATCCTTTTTCAGGCATATGGAAATATTTGGAGCGCCGCATCCGACGGAGGGGGTGCGGTAGCGCTTACCCTTGATGATGCGTGGGAAGGTTATCCGGTTTGGTCGCGCGACGGATCGCAAATTGCATTTGCATCGGACCGCTTTGGCGATCTGGATGTGTTTGTCATGAACCCGGATGGCAGCAATCCAACGCGCCTGACGTTTCATGAGGCCGCGGATATTCCCAGCGACTTTTCACTTGATGGCGCCCGCGTTCTGTTCTCATCCCCGCGCACTGATAGCGCAGAATCCAGTTACTTCCCCACTCGTGCATTGCCTGAACTCTATGAGGTTTCAGTGGGTGGCGGCGCACCAACCATGCTTTTTACCAACCCCGCAAGAGAAGCGCGGTGGAGCCCTGACGGTACACAGATCGTTTATCGCGAGGAAAAAGCCTACGAAAACGAATGGCGCCAACGCGATGTCAGCTCTTTTGCGAGAGACATTTGGATCTACGACGTCGCGACGGGCACACACCGCCAAGTGACAGACAACCCCGCTGGCGATCACTCGCCAGTTTGGAGTGCCGATGGTGCCGCGCTCTTTATGTTATCCGAAATGGACGGTGCAAGTTTCAATGCGCGCCGGGTTGATCTCGCAACGGGCGCGAGCCGAGGTTTGACTGCACACGAGGTCGAGCCGGCGCGGGGCCTTTCCATCAGCGGTGGCGGGCTTTTGACTTATTCCTATGCCGGCGCGATTTACACTGTGCAGGACGGGCAGGTGCCGCAAGAGCTGGATCTTCACCTGACAGGTGGCCACCTATCAGACGTGCCGACACCGTCAGGGGCTCCCAGTTCCATTTCTGAATTTGCTGTTTCGCCTGATGGTTTGGAAATCGCCTTCGTCGCGCGCGGTGAGGTTTTCGTCACCGACACATTGTTTTCCGACACGGTTCGCATCACCAACACACCAGTGCAAGAACGATCCGTCTCATTCTCGCCGGACGGCCGCGCCGTTCTTTATGCGGCGGAGCGCGACGGCGGCTGGGGCATTTATGAGACCACGCTTTCAGATGACAATGAGCCCCGATTTTCGGCCGCTTCCGAATTTTCCGAGCGGTTGATTTATGATGTCGAAGGTAGCGATGCCTTCCAACCATCGTTCAGTCCAGATGGCGAGAAAGTCGCGTTTCTGGAAAATCGGGACGAAGTGCGCGTGATCAACCGTGATGGATCGGACGTCAGAACCGTTTTCCCAGCTCCGCTCAATTACTCATATTCCGACGGTGATATCAGTTTCGCGTGGTCCCCCAACAGCCACTGGATCACCGCTGATTACTCACCACGGGGATATTATTTCTATACGGATATTGGTATTGCGCCGGCAGACGGTTCCGCACCGCCGCACGACATTTCCATGAACGGTTATCAAGACGGCGCCCCAACGTGGCACGCCGGTGGTGAGGTTATCTTCTGGTTTTCAGACCGATACGGGGAACGGACACACGGATCGTGGGGTGCTGAATATGACGTCGTCGCGGCTTTCCTGACCGAGGAATCCTGGCTGCGGTTCAATATGACGGAGCAGGAACGTTCCCTGCTGTCTGCAGAAGAAGAAACCGAATCTGATGAGACTGAGCCCGAAGAAAACACTGGCTTCAGCATCGAAACTTTTTTGAACCTTGCGGGGATAACAAGCGAAGAAGAAATTACGCCTCTGGATTTGGACAATGTCGAATACCGCACGGCGCGTCTGACCATGCACTCTTCCGACATTACAGGCGCAGCGCTAACTTCGGATCTTTCAGCGCTATATTATTTGGCGGCCTTCGAAGGTGGCTATGATCTTTGGCGGCACAATTTTGTAGATGATGAAACCACCAAAGTTGCCTCGATCGGGGCCGGCTCAGCATCATTGGCCCTGGTTGGCGATGATTCGCGAATTGTTGTCCTTGCTGACGGCACACTTATGCAGGGGGAGGTCGGTGATGAAATCGGCCTAAGCCCGGTTGAAGTGGGCGGCGAAGTGACTGTCCATTCAGGTGACGAGCGCGCCTATTTGTTCGATCACGTCTGGCGGCAGGTGAACGACAAGTTCTATGACCCCGGCTTTCATGGGTTGAACTGGACTGACGTGGGCGCTGCCTATCAGCCCTATGTTGGTGCCATTTCTAACAATCGTGATTTTGCAATCATGATGTCGGAAATGCTCGGCTATCTGAATGCCAGTCATACCGGCATGTACTTCCGCGCTGGCGATCCATCTATCGACGACGATACGGCGGCACTGGGTGCAATTTATGAAACTGACGATCAACCAGGGCTTCTTCTTGCAGAGATATTGCCCAACGGACCTTTGGATCGCAGCGCGCTTGGTTTGCAAGCCGGCGACCGCATCGTCGCGATCAGCGGCAGGCGGTTGGGGGCGACGGTGAACCCTTACGATTTGCTCAATCGCCGGGCGGGCGAAAGGATCCGCCTGGTCGTTCAGCAAGGTCCACGTCAAGACGAGACCTCCATTGCGGTTCGGGCGTATTCGCGGAGCGAGGAAAATCAGGCGCTTTATGAACGCTGGATAGAGCGGCGACGGGCGATCGTCGAAGAACGCTCAAATGGCCGAATTGGATATTTGCATATCCAATCCATGGATGATGACGGGTTCCGACAAACCTTTTCGGAGTTGTTTGGGCGCAATTTTGATAAAGAAGCAATTGTCATTGATACACGATTTAATGGCGGTGGCTGGCTCCACGATGACCTTATTACGCTTCTCAGCGGCGAACCATATTTCGAAGTTGGAGTGAGAGGTCGGATCATGCGCGGCGCGCCCGAAGAACGGTGGACAAGGCCCTCCATCCTCGTCATGAATGAAGGCAATTACTCCAACGCCCACATGTTCCCTTACGCCTATGACCTGTTTGGTTTGGGAGAGACCGTTGGCATGCCGGTTCCGGGAACCGCAACTGCGGTCTGGTGGGAACGGTTGATGACGGGGGATCTGATCTTTGGCATCCCGCAAGTCGCTATCTTGGATCAGCAAGACCGCCCACTCGAAAATCAACAACTTGAACCCACTATCTTAGTGGACAACCCACCGGAGGCCGCAACCGCAGGCGGCGATAGGCCATTGGAAGCAGCGGTTGATTCCCTGCTAGAGCAATTGGGGCAGTAATAGGCAGGGCGCCTATCGCCTTTTGTTCAATCTTCCAACAGGCCTCGGCGGGCGCGCATTTGCTGCGTCAACGCTAAAAGGTCTTCCGCTTTAAGGCGCACGCGGGCGAGAGGTAGAACAATCCCGCTTTCAATTGCTGAAAGCCATCGCAGCACGGTAATGAGCTCCGACGCCTGCCGGCAAAGAACTTTTGTGGGAGCCTTTTCGGGCATACGTTCAATTTGCGCCAACAAACCTCGCGTGGTTTTAGCGGAAATGGATTTGACCTTTGATTGAGCTTCTTCAAGCTCGGCAAAAACGGATTCGATGTTATCCGCAGGCTTGCACCGCTTCCCTAGCAGGGTAGCAAGGCTATCTGAAATATCACGCAAATGAAGTGGCCATTCCACCGAAAGAAATTCGCAGGCGGAAATCAGTTCATCCGCATGAACTTCATTGCGTTCAAGGCCCTCAAGCGTTTTTACCGTTTCTCGTTGCTGGTAAACGCAGCTGCGCAGAAACTCCAACGGTTCGTCAACCGAGGTCGCTTTTGCGCGAAATGGCCTAACGGCTGGTTTGCGTTTCGTCGGCGGCACAGCCACTCAACTCCCTACTCCGTTGGATACGATTGCGCCTTCGCCCGGCCGCGACTGCGAACCACTTGATAGCCGGGCCGCCAGAGATAACGCACCGGCGCGGAGAACATATGAACAAGTCGCGTGAATGGGAAAACAAGAAAGATCGTCAGTCCTAACGCGATGTGAAGCTTGAAGATCAGCGGTGCATGCAGAATGTATTCTGCTATCCCAGGCTGGAACGTGACGACACCAAAGGCCCAGTTCATAAATAGAACCATGGCATGGCCGTCAAGGTGATCCAATGACACGAAGATCGTGCCCAGACCCAACAAAAGCTGCACGAGCAGAAGGATCAAAATCCCGACGTCCCAAAAACTTGAAGTTTTGCGGATGCGCGAATCCGTCAATCGCCGGTGTAACAGCATGACAAGACCGATAAGACAGAGAACACCAGCCGCGCCGCCGACAATGATTGCGCCGACTTGCTTGAACGTATGGCCAACACCCAGGGCGTCGAAAATCCAGATCGGTGTGAGCAGACCAACGAAGTGGCCCACGAAGACAACCAAAATGCCCACATGGAAAAGGACCGACCCCCAGATCAGTTGCTTCCGCCGCAAGAGCTGACTTGAATTGGCGCGCCAACTATAGGGTTCCCGATCATAGCGGATGATCGAACCTACAAAGAGCACCGTCAGGGCGATGTAAGGAAAAATGCCAAAGAGCAATGTGTTGAAGAATTCAGCCATTGTCTTGCTCCCTTCCCGCAGGAACGGGGTCCATTCGTTTAAGCATGTCCGAAACTTTTGGGCAGTCATCTTCAAGCGCGGCGCCCGCACCGAACTCGACCGCAGCGTCTTCCCAAGCCTTATCAAGGGCTTCCAAATCGTTTGGATCTTCGGTTGGTTCTTTCAGCAGGCTTGCCACCACCTCATCCGAAACCTTCCCGACCGCAAGCGTTTCCAGTGCGGAAAAAATTGCCGCATAAGGTGATTGCTTTTCCAAAAGACGCATCTTCAACGCGGCAAAGATGTGTTGCGGCTGCCCAAGATGTTCGCGTGCCCGCTCCCATCCAAGGGTCGACAAAAATTCAAGAAAAGCAGGGACAAAATCGGGTAGTTCACTGGCTGCGAAGTCCAGGCCTTCGTCCTCATACAGTGTCTTCAGGTCGACCATGGCTTGACCGCGATCACGCCCTTCGCCGTGCACATGCTCAAAAAGATGCAGCGACAGGCTTTTGGTCCGATCGAAAAGAAGGACGTATTGTTCTTGAAGGTCGTAAATGTCCTCACTTTCGAGAGACGTGAGCAGAGGCTCCAGCTCGCGCCGAGACGCGCCCTTAAGAAGGCCGTCACGATCAATAGCGGCCCGCAACTCCCCAACCCCTGCGCAAAGATCTCGCGTGGGATAATCCAACAGAAGTGACAATACTTTCAGCGTGGTGATCATTTGCCGCCCTCCACAAATTTTGTTGCCTTTGGACGCTTGGCCTTGCCGAAAAGATCCGGTTCGGAATTTCCTCCCGAGCAGCCGTTGCCAAAGGAAAATCCGCATGAGCCCCGCATATCGTAGAGGTCTTCTGCGTCTTCACGATGCGTCGTAGGTACAACGAAACGATCTTCGTAATTGGCAATCGCCATCACGTGATACATTTCGTCCATCTGGACTTTGGTAAGCCCAATGCGGTCCAGGATGTCCGGCCGATCAACGCCATCGACGGTCTTTCCGCGCATGTAAGCGCGCATCCCCAGCATGCGTTCCAGCGCCCCGCGAACGGGCTTCTCGTCGCCTGCGGTCAGCATATTGGCGAGATATTTCACGGGAATACGCATGGAGTTCACATCAGGCAGGCCATCGTCCCAGCCGATCTTTCCGGATTCTGCTGCGGACTGAATGGGCGAAAGCGGCGGCACGTACCATACCATCGGCAAGGTGCGGTATTCGGGGTGCAGCGGAAAGGCAATTTTCCAATCGATTGCCATTTTATAGACCGGCGACTTTCTCGCCGATTCCAACCAGGTTTCGGGCACGCCGTCTTTGCGCGCCTGAGCGATCACCTCTGGATCATTGGGGTCAAGAAATATGGAGAGCTGCGCCTCATAGAGGCCTTCTTCGTCTTCCGTGCTGGCCGCTTCCTCGATGCGGTCCGCATCGTAGAGCACAACGCCAAGATAACGGATACGGCCCACGCAGGTTTCCGAACAAACCGTCGGCAGCCCCGCCTCAATGCGGGGATAACAGAAAGTGCACTTTTCAGATTTGCCCGATTCCCAGTTGTAGTAGATTTTCTTGTAAGGGCAGCCCGACACGCACATGCGCCAGCCGCGGCATTTTTCCTGGTCAATCAGAACGACACCATCTTCCTCGCGCTTGTATATGGCGCCCGAGGGGCACACCGCCGCGCAAGACGGATTGAGGCAATGCTCGCAGAGGCGCGGCAAATACATCATGAAGGTGTTTTCAAACTCGCCGTAGATTTCCTTCTCAATGTCATCGAAGTTGGAATCTTTGGACCGCCGTGAAAACTCCGTTCCTAAAATCTCTTCCCAGTTGGGGCCCTTTTCGATTTTTTCCATGCGCTCGCCCGTAATGAGCGAACGCGGCCGCGCCGTAGGCGGTGCCTTCATTTCCGGCGCCTTTTGAAGGTGCTCGTAATCAAAGGTGAAGGGCTCGTAATAATCGTCAATCTCGGGAAGGTCCGGATTGCCAAAGATCTTGGCAAGAACGCCGAGCTTCCCGCCCAGTTTGGGACGAAGCGTCTTACCGCTCTTGCCAACCGTGTCGACCAGCGTCCAACCGCCGTTCCAACGTTGTTGGCTCTCCCATTCATCGGGGTACCCAACGCCAGGCTTGGTTTCCACATTGTTGAACCAGGCGTATTCCACGCCCTCGCGACTGGTCCACACGTTCTTGCAAGTAACGGAGCAGGTATGACATCCGATACATTTATCGAGGTTCAAAACCATGCCGATTTGTGCGCGTACTTTCATGATCGGCCTCCCTCTATTCCGCTGCCGTGGCGGGTTCATCCAGCCAATCGACTTTGTCGAGTTTTCTTACGATGACAAATTCATCGCGGTTTGAACCCACGGTGCCGTGATAGTTAAATCCATAGGATTGTTGCGCGTAGCCACCGATCATATGCGTGGGTTTCAAGACCGCCCGCGTAACCGAGTTATGAATACCGCCACGTGTACCGGTGACGGGTGAGCCCGGTGTATTCACGATCTTTTCCTGGGCGTGATACATGAAGAGCGTACCTTCCTTCATGCGTTGAGATACCACCGCCCGCGCAACCAGCGCGCCGTTGGCATTATAGGTTTCCACCCAGTCATTATCCTTGATGTCCGCCTTGGCCGCATCTACCTCGCTCAACCAAACGATGGGTCCGCCCCGCGACATGGTGAGCATCATAAGATTATCCGTATACGTCGAGTGGATGCCCCACTTCTGGTGCGGCGTGATGAAGTTTAGGATGATTTGCTTACCGCCGCCCTTGGCTTCGATCTCGGGCGTGATGGTCTTGGTATCAATCGGCGGACGATAGACGCAAAGCGCCTCACCAAATGCTCGCATCCACAAATGGTCCTGATAAAGCTGTTGACGCCCCGTAAGCGTGCGCCAGGGGATCAGCTCGTGGACATTTGTGTAGCCAGCGTTGTAGCAAACCTTCTCGGACTCAATGCCCGACCAGGTTGGTGATGAAATGATCTTGCGCGGTTGCGCGACCACATCACGAAAGCGGATTTTTTCGTCTTCCTTCGGTAACGCCAGATGCGAGTGATCAACGCCCGTTTTCTTTGATAGCGCTTCCCATGATTTAACCGCCACCTCGCCATTGGTTTCCGGCGCCAACATTAGGATTGCTTCGCACGCGTCGATGTCGTCTTCGAGCTTGGCCATTCCTTCGGTGGGGCCTTCTGCGGTGACAACGCCGTTGAGGGCACGCAAGTTTTCAATTTCGTGGCTGGTTTCCCAGTTGATCCCTTTGCCGCCATTACCGACCTTCTCCATCAAAGGGCCGATCGCAGTGAAACGTTTATAGAGATTGGGGAAATCCCGTTCGACCACTGCCACGTTGGGCATGGTCTTGCCGGGGATGGGATCAATCTCGCCTTTCTTCCAATCTTTGACATCAAAAGGTTGGGCGATCTCGCCCGGCGTGTCGTGCAGGATGGGCACAAGCACCGTGTCTTTTTCAACGCCAAGAACCTCGGGTGCCACTTCGGAAAACTTCTTCGCAAGCCCGCGGAAGATCTTCCAATCGGACTTTGCTTCCCACGCCGGGTCCACCGCCTCGGTTAGAGGGTGAATGAAGGGATGCATGTCGGAGGTGTTGAGATCGTTCTTTTCATACCAAGTAGCGGTCGGCAGAACGATGTCCGAATAAACGCAGGTGGTGGACATGCGGAAATCAATGGTGACCAAAAGATCTAATTTGCCGCGCGGCGCTTCGTCGTGCCAAACGACATCCTGCGGTTTTTGGCCACCGGTCTCACCAAGGTCCTTGCCCAGCACCCCATGATCAGTACCAAGCAGGTGCTTGAGGAAATATTCGTGCCCCTTGCCCGAGGATCCAAGCAGGTTCGAGCGCCACACAAACATATTGCGCGGCCAGTTATCCGGGTCGTCAGGGTCATCGCAGGACATTTGCAAGTCGCCGGACTTAAGGCTTTGGGCCACATAGGCCGGCACTTCCATGCCCGCTTTTTCCGCGGCCGCGGCAATCCCCAGCGGGTTTTGCTTCAATTGCGGTGCGGAGGGCAGCCAGCCCATGCGCTCAGATCGCACATTATAGTCGATGAGCGAGCCCGACCAATCCCCCTTGGGCGCGGTTGGCGATAGGATCTCGTCAACGCCTAAGGTTTCATAACGCCATTGATCTGTATGCGCATAAAAGAAACTTGTGGAATTCATTTGCCTTGGTGGACGGTTCCAATCGAGCGCGAACGCAACCGGCAGCCAACCCGTCTGTGGGCGCAATTTTTCCTGGCCAACATAGTGGCACCAGCCGCCGCCGGATTGACCGACACAGCCGCACATGATCAGAAGATTGATAATCCCCCGATAGTTCATGTCCATGTGGTACCAATGGTTTAGCCCTGCCCCGAGGATGACCATGGACTTGCCATTGGTCTTTTCTGCATTCGAAGCAAATTCGCGCGCAACCGTAACAATCTGCGCAGCAGGTGTGCCGGTGATGCGTTCCGCCCATGCAGGGGTATAGGGCACATCGTCCTCAAACGAAGTTGCCACATGATCCCCGCCAAGCCCACGGTCAAGACCGTAGTTGGCACAGAAGAGATCAAAAACCGTTGCAACGAGCGTATCACCTTCTTTTAGTTTGAGTGACTTCACCGGCACGTTACGCACCAATACACTTGGATGCTCAGTTCCTTTGAAATAATCGTGCTCGCGATTACCAAAATATGGGAAGGCAACTCCCGCAACCTTGTCGTGTTCCGCAATGAAGGAAAGTTTCAGTTCGGTATCAGACCCATCGGCGGTTTTTTCTTGAAGATTCCAAAGTCCTTCTTCGCCCCAGCGGAACCCAACTGAGCCGCGCGGCACTACGTAGGCGCCGGACTTTTCGTCAAAGGCGATGGTTTTCCATTCAGGATTATTCGCCTCCCCGCAAGTGTCGGTAAAGTCAGACGCGCGGATCAGCCGTTCAGGCACCAAATGCCCGTCCTGTTCCACTAAGCGAACCAACATGGGCATGTCGGTATATTTGCGGGCGTATTCTGTGAAGTACGGCACTTGCCGATCGAGATGGAACTCGCGCAACACCACGTGACCAAAGGCCATGGCCAACGCCGCGTCAGTGCCCTGTTTGGGGTGCAGCCAGATATCGGCAAATTTTGAGGCTTCGGAATAGTCCGGGCAGATCACTGCTGATTTGGTGCCCTTGTATCGCGACTCAGTAAAGAAGTGGGCATCGGGCGTCCGCGTTTGGGGAACGTTCGAGCCCCACAACATGACAAAGCCTGAATTGTACCAATCGGCACTTTCGGGCACGTCAGTTTGTTCGCCCCAGGTTTGGGGTGAGGCCGGCGGCAGATCGCAATACCAATCATAAAACGACATGCAAACCCCGCCCATGAGCGAGAGATAGCGCGAGCCCGCCGCGTAAGAGATCATGGACATGGCCGGAATGGGCGAAAAGCCGATGATCCGGTCAGGGCCATGCTGCTTGGCGGTGTAGGCGTTGGCCGAAGCGATAATCTCGTTCACTTCATCCCAGGTGGCGCGCACAAAACCGCCTAGGCCCCGTTTGGAGGTGTAGCTTTCCCGCGCCGCCGCGTCCTCGACGATGGAGCCCCAGGCCGCAACCGGTGTCCGTGTCGCCCGCGCGGCACGCCACAGTTTTACAAGATGGGAACGCACCAGCGGGTATTTGAGCCTGTTCCCAGAATAAAGATACCAGCTGTAGCTGGCCCCCCGACTGCAGCCTCTGGGTTCGTGGTTCGGCAGATCGGGCCGCGTCCGCGGATAGTCCGTCTGTTGCGTTTCCCAGGTCACAATCCCGCCTTTGACATAAATCTTCCACGAACAAGAACCCGTGCAGTTGGCACCGTGCGTTGAGCGCACGACTTTGTCGTGTTGCCAGCGCTTACGGTATCCATCCTCCCAATCGCGGCTTTCATCGGTCATGATGCCGTGGCCGTCGGAGAATTTTTCCTTCTTCGAAAAGAAGTTCAGGCGATCGAGGAGAAGGCTCATCCTTCTTACTCCTTTAGAGTCTTTGCTTTGCTAGGTTCTCGCGATACGGCCTGGGCTTACGGGTTTTTCACGTAAGCGCCGGGACGCAGGTAGAACCAATAGTTGATGACGATGCAGACCGTGTAGAAGATCGCAAAGCCATAGAGTGCGTACTCCGGTGTCGTCGCGCGGATCTGTTCACCGAACACCTGCGGGATGATGAAGGCACCGTAAGCCGCCACAGCCGAAGTCCAACCCAGTACCGGGCCCGCTTGCTCACGGTCGAACACCACTGCGATGGTCCGGAAAGTTGAGCCATTGCCGATGCCGGTTGCGGCAAAGAGGATCAGGAACAGGATCATAAAGGGCAGGAAGAATTCTTCCGGCGTGGCACTCGCGTAGGCTTGCTTCATGAAGTAGGCAACACCAAGGGCACAGGCGACCATCACGACCGAGATGATTTGCGTCACCAGCGCTCCGCCGAGCTTGTCCGAAATCTTGCCGCCAATGGGCCGGATCAAGGCGCCAATGAACGGGCCCATCCAAGCAAACATAAGTGCGCTTGGCCCATCGGGATTGAAGGTGTCGTGGGTCATGACCCCATCCACCATGAGGTGTTGGTAGCCAAAGATCACTTTGATGGCCAAACCGAAGGCCGCTGCATACCCAATGAACGATCCAAAGGTCATGGTGTAGATGACGGTCATTGCCCAGGTGTGCTTGTTGCCAAAGATCTTGTATTGGCGATTGAGGCTGGTGTGAATCTGGCCAGGGATCAGGCGCAAGGCGAACACCGTTGCGGCAATGACCAGCGGCAGAACCAACCACTTGGAAACATTCCAGCCCGAGCCACCGGCGGTCTCCGGCAGCATGAGCCAAAGGCCGGCAGACGCGGTGATAAGTCCGATCAGCAACATGCCGGAGATCTTGCCAAAGGCGGCAATGGGTGAGCCGATATTGGGCGAGACATGCTCATCCACAATATTGTTCATGCCCCACCAGGCCGCAATCACGATGGGCACCAGGAAGAGGACCCAGACGTAGCCGGCATTGTGAAGGAAGGTTTCTGTTCCCGCCGCAATGGGACCAATAAGCGTCCCAGAGGTGGTTTGCAGGATCATCGGCGCGCCGAAGACGCCAAGGGTCATCACCAGCGGCACCACGATTTGCATGGTGGTCACACCGAAGTTGCCAAGGCCCGCATTCATGCCCAGCGAGTAACCTTGCACCTTCTTGGGAAAGAAGAACGAGATGTTCGACATGGAGGAGGCAAAGTTGCCCCCGCCAAAGCCCGAGAGGAGCGCCATCAATTGGAACTGCCACAGGGGTGTATCCGGGTTTTGCAGAAGCAGCCCCGTACCAAAGGCCGGGATGATCAGGAGTGCGGTGGTAAAGGCGATGGTGTTTCGCCCCCCCGCCAGCCGGATAAAGAAGGTCGAAGGAATGCGGAGCGTTGCCCCCGTCAGACCGGCGATGGCGGCCAGAGTAAAGAGTTCGCTTTGGCTAAAATCGAAGCCAAGATTGATCATCTGTACAGTGATGATCCCCCAGTAGAGCCAAACAGCAAACCCGCACAAAAGCGCCGGAATGGAAATCCATAGGTTCCGATTGGCGACTTTTTTCCCGGTCGATTCCCACTGGGCCTCGTCTTCCGGATTCCAATTTCTAAGATCTTCGGCCATGAGAGGCTCCCTGGTGTGGTTGTTTCGCGGGGGCCGTCACCATCTAAGCAACGGCCCCGGATTGGGTCAGCCCTAGTTCGCGCTCGCACCGAGCGGTTGCTCGGGTACGTCCGAGAGGAACTTTTCTTCCTTGAGTTCGGGATACTTGCGACGTTCCATCCGGCGGATGGCGACGTGCATCCAGATGGTGCTCACCGCAACAAGGGCAAAGAGCAACATGAAGCAGCTGGTCCAGACGTGGAAATAGTCACTTGCCATGCCAAACAGAATGGGCAGAACAAAACCGCCGAGACCGCCAATCATTCCAACCAGGCCCCCGACCGCACCCACATGTTCGGGATAATAGACCGGGATGTGCTTGTAGACCGCGGCCTTACCGAGTGACATCACGAAGCCGAGGACGACTGTCAGCGCAGCGAACACTGGCCAACTAATACCGACGGAGAATTCGATCGGCCCGTCAATGCCCTGCACGATGTAGCGGGTTTCGGGATAGCTCAGAATAAAGAGCACAATCAGCGATACGATAAAGGTGAGGTACATAACAAAACGCGCACCCCAAAGGTCGGACCACCAACCACCTAACGCCCGGAAAATGGACCCAGGTAACGCATAGGCCGCCGCCAGCATGCCCGCCGTTGTCAGCTCAAGCCCATAGGCGCCCACATAATAGCGCGGCAGCCATGAAGCCAGCGCCACAAAGGCACCGAAGACGAAGAAGTAGTAGGTGGCAAAGCGCCAGACCTGGATATTCTTCAGCGGTTCAAGCTGCAGCCACGCTGAACGTTTGGCTTCGCCCGATTCGCGCCGGGCTTTGGTCATTGGGTCAACGTCGGTCAGGAAATAGAACACAACCGCCATGACAAGCATGATGGCAGCATAGATTTGCGCCGTCGTTTCCCATCCATAAGCAACCACCAAGAACGGGGCGCCAAAGTTCGTCACCGCGGCACCCACATTGCCGGCGCCAAAGATGCCAAGGGCGGTGCCTTGCGCTTTCTTGGGATACCAGTGCGATACGTAGGTGATACCAACGATGAACGAGCCGCCTGCGAGCCCAACACCAAGGGCTGCGACAAGGAACATTTCATAGGTGCTGACGGTCGAGAGCAGATAGGTGGCAATGGCGGTTAGGACCATTTGCAGGGGGAAGATGATTCGCCCACCGTATTGTTCTGTCCAAACGCCCAAAAAGATCCGGCTGATCGACCCCGTAAGCACCGGCGTGGCGACCAGCAAACCGAATTGCGTGTCGCTGAGGCCCAGATCCATTTTGATCTGAACGCCGATAATCGAGAAAATCGTCCACACTGCAAAACACACGGTGAACGCCAGCGTGCTCATGCCAAGCATCCAGTGCTGTTTGCCTGGCTGTACCCCTTCGAGATGATTCATAGCGATTGCCCCAAGTTGCGGACCGGTTTATGCGGCCGAATATGAGTGGTGGGGGCAGGATCACTATGCGCGCGTGGGGGGAGTTGATCTCTGTCAAATTCAGGGCTGCCAAAAGGCAAAATAATCGAGTACAAGAATTAGGACCGGAGCACCGCGTATGATGATCAATTGTAATGGTTGCGGGCAAGCAGTTGATGCTTGATAAATATCAATTCTATGGGAAGAGGTAAATCGTTTTGCGCGGAATCGATGTGCCAAAAGTTCGTGAACTTTCGCTTTTCACAGGGATGAGTGAAGAACACTTCGATGAAATGCTGCAAATGGCTTACTTGCAGCGCTTTCCCCCGCAGGTCCAGTTGATCACCGAAGGAGATCAGGCTGATTTCCTACACATTGTGGTAGACGGCACCGTTGAGATGTTTGGCACATCGAATGGGCGGGAAACGACAATGGCGATCCTGCGACCGATTTCTACCTTCATCCTTGCAGCTGTGCTTAAGGATGCGGTGTATCTCATGTCCGCACGCACCCTTAACCGCGCACAGATCTTGATGATTCCCGCCGAGAACATACGCGCGGCGATGGAAATCGATCCGGCCTTTGCCCGGGCAATGGTGCTGGAACTTGCCAGCGGCTTTCGGTCGGTCGTCAAAACCCTAAAGGAACAAAAGCTGCGCACAGCTGTCGAGCGCCTGGCCAACTATCTTTTGCGCGCCCTTGAGCAGCGCGGTGCAGAAGGCGAGCTGGAACTTACCGAAGACAAACGCACGCTTGCCGCCCTTATGGGCATGACCCCGGAAAACCTCTCGCGCGCCTTTGGAACATTAAAAGATTATGGTGTTGAGGTTCACGGCAGCCGTATCAAACTAACGAGGATCGAAGACCTCACCCGCCTCGCCAAACCGACACCGCTGATCGATCATCGCTCCATTTAGGTGCCTCAAGCGGTGCTGCGCCGTTTGACAAGCAGTGGGCCATATCGAACGGCGAAAAGACCGAATGCCACGGATAAATCAACACATGGCTGATCTTTCAAATGTAATTGGCATCGTTGGGTGGAAAAACAGCGGCAAAACGCATCTGATTGTTGACCTCGTCCGCGAGCTCAAAGCACGAAACCTTAGCGTTTCGACAGTCAAACATGCCCATCATGGCTTCGACATCGACCAACCGGGCAAAGACAGCTTTCAACACCGCGAAGCTGGCGCCCGCGAGGTCATGATTGCTTCAAGCCAGCGTTGGGCGCTCATGTCAGAGCATGACCGCGGTGAACGGCCACCGTTACAAGAACTTGTGGCGCGTATGGCACCGGCGGATGTAATCCTTGCTGAAGGTTTCAAAGCGGACCCGCACCCGAAAATCGAGATATGGCAAGACCGGTCCTCGCCGCTAATTGCGCGCGAAGACCGGTCGATATTTGCTGTTATTTCACCAGACCCTGCAACAGTCGCCGATTGCCCCTGCCCTGTGCTTGCACGCCAAGAGTTAAGCGCAATCGCTGATCTTCTATTGCGGCAGGTCAGTAACGCGCGGTGAAGACGATCCAAAACTTTTGCGTATCGACCTTCCAACTATCCGCGTCATAGTCAGCTGCCTTGAACGATAGGGAGAAATGTTCGCCAATTGGCACATTGACCACCGCGTCCCATTCCGTTCCGTAGTCGAGCGAGCCTTCATCGGCCTGAAAGTCGTGATAGGCCACCGTTACACTGACACCTTCCAAAGGCTCAGGGGCTTCTGGCCCAAAGCGATAGCTTGCAGAAGCATAAGCATCCTGAAGGCCATTTGCCGGCGTGCTCAGGAATTGATCCGCCCATCCGTTATAGGCATGCAGCAAAGCGAAAGGCGTTTGAAAGGCGTTTGACCCATCCCCTTCCAAAAGTTCATAGCCGACACGGAAGGTAAATCCACCCGTCGCAAGGGATGGTTCGACCCGGAAATAATTGAGATCAAAACTACTCGGATTGTTGCCGTAATCGGTTTGGTTGGCATATTCGAGCGTCCATCCCAGAGTGACGTTGTTCATCGCCGCACGGCCGGTGAGGTTGGCGCCATAGGTCTGCGATGAGAGCCCCAACGCAAACGCATCCTCGAAGTCATTGATATAGGCGTAAGCAGTCGCATCGCCGAACGCGAGACCCGAGTAAATGCCGTTAAACAGATGAAAATCCCCGTCGAAGTTGCCCATGGGGGAATCGTCGGTAAAAGCCCGGTTCACATTGCTAGCGTAGGCATAGCGAAACGCCAGATCATTCACAGGGCCATATTCAACAACCGCGCCATCGAAGGAGCGATTGTTTTGCCGCCACCCCAGCGCACTGACGAAACGTTGGTTGCCCCAATTGAGTTTCCGGCGACCCACCGTCACCGCAAGGTTTTCAATACCGGCATAGCGGAGAAAGAGTTGGTCGATTTCCCCTGCATCGGGGTCAGCTTCAACAGGATACTGGGTCAGACCATTGATCGTGCTGTTATAGCGCTCGTCGCCAATCACGCCCACCTGCCGTACCTGCACCATACCGCTGAACCCATTATAGGTCCCGGTTTGGTAGCCCAGAAGCAATTGATAGGTCGAAGCTTGCGCATCTTCGGACAAATTGGCTTGGTCAATATGGGCATAGCGATAGCGGAGGCTGGCTGAAAAATCGCCATCAAACAATGCATCAACAAAGCTCGGCGCGGTGTCGCCCACCGGTTCGTCCGCATATGCCCCTGCGGCAAACAAACTGACAGACGCGCACAGGGCCAGGCCCATTCCTATCACAAATCTCATGACATTTTTTCCTCATGCTTCGCGCCCCAAAACCGATGTTGGCGTGAGCGCGGCCCGGATCCCTTTGTCCGGACCCGGACTGCTTAGTTTCAGCAAAGAGGCGCGCAACTGATCTCGATCAATTTTGAGCGGGGGATTTGCTTCTTTTTTCAATTGCGGTTCACAAACAAGAACCCCGCAATCCAATGAGGTTTTGCAGCTTGATATATGTCTGGTCTATGACGAAAAAACCGCAAGAAATTGGTGTTATCTGAAGTTGTGGTTACTGACCAACGCCAAATGGACGAGGGCGTTGTCGGAAGCGCCCAAACCTGGATCCGTATTGCCCCAGGCGCGTCTAGATGATTTCGAAATAGCGCGCGAGTTCCCAATCGGTAATCGCCTTGCGAAACTCCCGTTCCTCCCATTGGCGCGACTGCACATAGTGCTCAACAAAGGGTGCGCCAAAAAGTTCCCGCGCCGCCTTCGAGCCGTCCAACTGGGCTGCCGCATCATAAAGTGTCGCGGGCAATGACAGCGCGTCGGGAAATTTCTGGGTATAGGCATTGCCGGTAACGGGCGCCGTTGGCTCGATCTGATGCTCAATCCCCCAAAGCCCCGAACCCAGTGCAGCGGCCAACGCAATGTGAGGGTGAATGTCCGCCGCCGAGATCCGATATTCAACGCGCTGCGATTTTGCACTGCCGGGGATAACCCGAAGCGCGCAGGTGCGGTTATCCACGCCCCATGTGGCATGGGTGGGCGCCCAGAACCCCGGAATAAGCCTACGAAAACTGTTCACCGTCGGGGCAACCATGGAGATAATTTCGGGCATAAGGGCCTGCTGCCCGCCAACGAACCAGCGCTGCACGTCCGACATGGAATGGGTGCCCGTCTCGTCATAAAAGACGTTTGCGCCGTCTTTGTCTTGCAGCGAAATATGCATATGTCCCGATTGCCCCGGCCAGTCGGGCGACCACTTTGCCATAAAGGTGGCAAGCCAACCGCTGCGTTGTGCCAGAACTTTGGTGAAGGTTTTAAAGAGCGCGGCCCGATCGGCGGCTTCTAATGCATCCGTACACTGAATGGCTGCTTCCACCACGCCCGGTCCAGTTTCTGTGTGAAGCCCTTCGAGGGGGAAATCCATATGGCGACACATATCAAGAAGGTCGTGATAAAATTCAGCATGAACGGAACTGCGCAATACCGAATACCCAAAGAACCCGGGCGTGATTGTCTTTAAGTCGCGATAAGCTTTTTCGCGCAGGGAATGCGGTGTTTCCTCAAACAGAAAAAACTCAAATTCAAATCCGGCGGTTGCCGTAAACCCCATGTCGCGGGCGCGATCGAGCACACGCCGGAGTGTACCGCGCGGGCAAATCGCCTCTGCCTCTCCGCCAAATTCACCTAGAAAAAACGGCAGGTCTTCCTCGAAAGGAAGCCTCCGCATGGTTGCGGGCAAAAGCCGCGCCTGCGCATCCGGATAGGCCGTGTGCCAGCCGGTATAAGTTGAGCGGTCATAGAGCTGGTCGTTGCTATCCCACCCCAAAACCACATCGCAAAACCCAAAGCCACTTTCCAGCGCAGATAGGAATTTTTCGCGATGCATATATTTGCCGCGCAAGATGCCGTCCGTATCGAAAACGCCAACTTTCACGTTATCGATGCCATTTTCGTCCAGAAAGCCCTTGATGGCGTCGGATTTCATAGGCGACCTCATTGTTGGCATTAGCGTTGGCGAAAGTGAAACGACTCTACCTTCGTCACCCGATCAAAGCCAAGCCATGAGAGTAATATCCCTCGCTCTGACCATTTGACCTCGGTCCAAGCCGTACCGGGGCCGAGTTTGTCAGGGACATAGTTCATCGGGCCATGTACCCTCGGGCGCGGCGGCGGCATCACACGCTTGCCGTACTTAGATTAGGGGTTCGCAATGGGTCTTTTGACGATCTGCATGTTCACAGTTGCCTTCGCAATGGTTGCGCGGCGCCTGTCCATGTCGGTGGTAACCGCCCCCATGGCTTTTATCGCTCTTGGCGTGTTTATCGCCATTACGGGACTGGTTGCCAATGAAACCGCGGAGGCAATGCTGCATGTGGTGGCCGAGATCACATTGATCGTTCTTTTGTTTCTTGATGCTGCGCAAATTGATCTTGCTGCCTTGCGCAAACAGCATGTTTGGCCGGTGCGGATGTTGGCCCTTGGTATGCCGCTTATGCTCATCTTTGGCATCATTGCGGCCTTCCCCTTTCTTCCTGGCCTGCCCCTTGCGGCCATCGTTCTGGTGGCTGCCATTTTAATGCCCACGGACGCGGCACTAGGCCAGTCAGTGGTCACAAACCCATTGGTGCCGGAGCGCGTTCGCCGCGCCATCACCGTGGAAAGCGGCCTAAACGATGGCCTTGCGCTTCCCGCCATCTTGCTGTTTGCGAGCCTTACGGCCGAAGCAATGGACGGAGAACAAGTCAACTGGCTTCTTTTCACGGTAAAACAACTGGTGCTTGGCCCCATCGCCGGTGTTTCCATCGGGCTCGCTGGCGGTGCGATACTTCTTTTTGCAAAGCGCCATGAATTGACATCAGATATTTATGAGGGCGTTGGCGCGCTTGCTCTTGCGGGATCGGCATATCTTGCAGCAGACCTCATCGGCGGAAATGGTTTCATTTCAGCCTTCGCCGCGGGGCTGGCCTTTGGCAATATCGTGAAGGGCCGATGCAAGTTCATTTTCGAATTTACAGAAAGCGAAGGTCAGTTGTTGACCTGGGGCGCGTTCTTGCTCATCGGGCTCGCTTTAGTGCCAAACGCGCTCACTTACCTCACGCCGATGACGTTGGGGCTCATCCTTGTAAGCCTGGTTATCGTGCGCCCCTTAGCGATCTGGATTTCGCTCATTGGAACAGACGCGTCCCCAGTCACGCGAATTTTTGTAGGGTGGTTTGGGCCACGGGGGCTTGCCACTGCACTATTCGCCTTGGTTGTGCTGCATGAAATTCCGCATGAACTCGCTGACCCCATTCTCGCCCTTGCTGTAAACACGGTATGGATCAGCGCCCTACTCCACGGCGTCACCGCAGCACCTGCAGCCCGCTGGTACGCCAATATCATCAAGCGGCGTGGCCCTTGCCCGGAAACTCAAGCAATTGAATCAACCGCCAAGCCACTCGTCACCCGCGGCAGCATGCCCAAATAGAAAACTAGTTCGAGGAGATAAAAATGGTGCTCAATGAAAAACAAGAACAAATGTGCGCGGACAGCAAATGGGACTTCTCAGATCTGAAGGCGCTGTTTCTGAATTGCACACTAAAGAAGTCGCCGGAACAATCGCATACGGACGGTCTCATTCGCATTGCCGCCGCGATCATGGAAAAAAATGGAATCAGCGTGGAAAATTTGCGGCCGGTTGATTTTGACATCGCCACCGGCGTTTATCCGGATATGACGAAACAAGGGTGGGACACGGACGCCTGGCCTGAAATCTACCAGAAGGTCGAACAGGCGGATATTCTGGTAATCACAACGCCGATCTGGTTGGGTGAAAAATCTTCCGTATGCACACAAACTATAGAACGGCTTTATGCCAACTCGCACATCCTCAACAAAGCAGGCCAATACGCCTATTATGGTCGCGTAGGCGGTTGCCTGGTGACCGGCAATGAGGACGGTGCCAAACATTGCGCCATGAATGTCCTCTACTCGCTTCAGCATTTGGGTTATGTCATCCCGCCGCAGGCGGATGCTGGTTGGTTAGGTGAAGCTGGGCCCGGCCCTTCCTACCTTGATGCAGGATCGGGTGGCCCTGAAAATGACTTCACCAACCGTAATACGACTTTCATGACCTGGAACTTGATGCACATGGCCAGGATGATCAAAGATGCGGGCGGTATTCCAGCCCATGGAAACCAACGCTCGGAATGGGACGCGGGATGCCGTTTTGACTATCCCAATCCCGAGTATCGGTGATCTTGCGGCGATAATGGGTGAACCATCCTTCGCATCCTATACGAAAGATGGTCCACCAACATTAATGAACCGCGCGAGAATGAGTTACTGGGCAGCGCTTGCCGCAATGGCTGCCAGGCCAGACTCATATACGCCCGTCAACGCACCAATCACGTCCTGCTCATTGCCTTCGTTCGCGTTATAAACGCTGGTCCAGGTGATTGTGGACATTCCTGATCCGTCGTCTGCAACACTTATGGTCGCCGTGTAATCGGTGAGGGGAAGCGGGCTCGAAAGAATTGTGTAGGAATAAGAATACGCCGCATCGTCTCTCGCGGTCTGCAACTCCACAAACGTCGCTTGACCGTCTGCCGTCACAATTGTTCGAGTCGGCGGCGTATTGCCGTCCTCTTCACACGTGCCAACGACGGGGTGCCAATCTTGGATAGAGCAAAAAGGGCCAATCATTTCCCAAACTGCGGATGGCGCTGCTTGAACATCCATGGTGCGCGTAAAGGATTCTGAAGGTCCAGGTGCCGTGCAAGCACCAAGCATGATCAGAATGCCAGCAGAGAGAGCTAGCTTTAGCTCGCCATTGCCGAACGGCCCATTACGCGATGACGCAATTGACTTACCTGTTTGCTTTGTTTTCATGATCGTCATGCTGTGCTTCCCCAATTTGTTGGGCCCACTGACAAATTGCTGGGCTAGTTTGTTTCCATAGCATATTGGCGCCCTAATGTAGAAACGCTGGCCTCTTCCTACCGCATCGCAAAATATTTTAGGCTTGAAATAATTTCCCCGATACGCAGAATTCATACCACTTGAGCCCTGATAGGGAGAAACCCCATGCGCATCGCGTGTTTGGGCGGCGGGCCCGCCGGACTTTACTTTGCCATCTCAACAAAGCTGCGCGCCCCGCAACACGAGGTCGTGGTGTTTGAGCGGAACAAGCCCGACGATACTTTCGGATGGGGCGTGGTTCTTTCGGACGAAACGCTTGAAAACTTGGCGGCCAACGATCCCGTCAGCGCCAAAACCATTCGCAAGCATTTCGCCTATTGGGACGACATCGCGGTCAATTACCGCGGGAAGCGCATGGTTTCGACAGGGCATGGGTTTTGCGGCATCGGTCGTCAGAAATTACTCGATCTTCTACAGGCGCGTGCGCGCGAACTTGGCGTTGACCTCAAGTTCGAACACGAATACGCGTCAACCGATGAGTTTGCAGACTTTGATCTCATCGTTGCCGCGGACGGCCTTAATTCAAAAGTACGGCAAGAACACGCAGCAACGTTTAAGCCAAACACCGACACCCGGAAATGCAAATTTGTCTGGCTCGGCACCAAACAGAAATTCGACGATGCCTTCACATTCATTTTTGAAGAAACCGAACACGGCTGGGTCTGGGCGCATGCCTATCAGTTCGATGACGATACCGCGACCTTCATCGTTGAGTGCGGTGAGGACACTTGGAACGCATTTGGCTTTGGCAAGTTAAGCCAAGCGGAAACAATTGAAAAATGCGAGGCGATTTTCAAAGATTATCTCAGCGGCCACGCGCTTCTTACCAACGCTGCCCATGTGCGCGGTTCGGCCTGGCTCAATTTCCCCCGCGTGCTTTGTGAAAAATGGTCGCACAAAAATATTGTCCTCATGGGGGATGCCGCGGCGACCGCACATTTTTCAATCGGGTCGGGCACGAAACTGGCAATGGAAAGTGCGATTGCGCTGGCTGATTACCTTGTAAGTGAGCCAACAATGGAGGCGGCTTTTGCGCGCTATGAGGACCAGCGCCGCACCGAAGTTTTGCGCCTTCAATCCGCCGCGCGCAATTCGCTCGAATGGTTCGAGGATGTGGAGCGCTACCTACATCTCGACCCGGTGCAGTTCAACTATTCCCTGCTCACGCGATCCCAGCGAATTTCTCACGAAAACCTGCGATTGCGCGATAAGGATTGGCTTGAAAGTGCGGAACGCTGGTTCTTTGACCAGGCCGGCGTCTCCACAAAAAAAGCCCACGCACCGATGTTTGCGCCGTTTCGGTTGCGCGAGCTGGAGCTTAAAAATCGCGTTGTCGTCTCGCCTATGGCGCAATACCGCGCGGTGGACGGCTGCCCCGGTGATTGGCACTTCGTTCATTATGCCGAACGGGCAAAAGGGGGCGCGGGGTTGGTCTATGCCGAGATGACGTGCGTTTCGCCTGAAGGCCGCATCACGCCCGGGTGCACGGGGCTTTATGCGCCTGAACATGAAATGGCCTGGGCGCGCATCGTCGACTTTATTCATCGCGAGACCGACGCAAAGGTTGCGATCCAGCTCGGCCATTCTGGGCCCAAGGGCTCAACCCAATTGGGCTGGGAAGAAGCGGATGCACCCCTTGCAACGGGAAACTGGGAGATCATGGGGGCTTCGCCTATCCCCTGGTCCGATCGCAACCAGGTCCCCCGCGAAATGACACGCGGCGATATGGATGTGGTGCGCGATCAATTTGTTGCCTCAGCAGAAATGGCCGAACGTTGTGGGTTTGATTGGCTCGAGCTTCATTATGCCCACGGCTATCTCATGTCAGCCTTCATCACACCGCTTACAAACCAGCGCAGCGACGAATATGGCGGCAGCCTTGAGAACCGCATGCGCTTCCCCCTTGAGGTTTTTCACGCCGTGCGCGCAGTCTGGCCGGAAAGCAAACCGATCTCGGTCCGCATTTCCGCCAATGATTGGGTCGGCACCGATGGCATTACGCCGGAAGATGCAGTTGACATTGCGCGCCTGCTTCATGAGGCGGGCGTTGACATTATCGATGTCTCCGCCGGCCAAACATCAATGCGCGCTGATCCGGTTTACGGCCGCATGTTCCAGACCCCGTTTTCGGACCGCATCCGCAATGAAGCAGGCCTCAAGACCATGGCGGTAGGGAATGTCTATGAACCCGATCATGTGAACTCGATTTTGATGGCGGGACGTGCGGATCTTGTGTGTCTCGCGCGCCCCCACCTTGCCAACCCCTATTGGACGTTGCACGCCAACGCTACGCTTCTGGATACTATGGTGCGCTGGCCCCAATCCTATTACCCGGGGCGTGACCAAATGCAGCGCCTTGCCGAACGGGGTGACACCCAGATGATGAAGGTCTGACATGAACGATCTTTCCGGCCAACACGCACTCATTACCGGCGGCGGCACGGGTATTGGCGCCGCCCTTGCTTCGGCGCTGGTGGGCGCGGGGGCAAATGTCACCATCTCGGGACGCCGCAATGAGACCCTTGCCGCTGTCGCGGCGCATCACCCCGGCATTCATACGGTCCAAGGGGATGTAACGGATGAAGCCTCCGTCGGCGCCATGTTCCAATCCGCGCGCGGGGCCCATGGCACCGTTACCATTGCCATTGCCAATGCAGGGGCGGCGGAAAGCGCCCCCCTGGACCGTGTTGATTTGGCCCAATGGCAGCGCATGATCAACGTCAATCTAACCGGTGCCTTTTTGACTTGCAGAGGGGCGCTCACAGACATGCGCGAGACCGGCTGGGGACGCATTATCTGTATCTCGTCCACCGCTGGGCTTAAAGGCTATCAGTATGCCGCGCCCTATTGCGCTGCCAAGCACGGCGTCGTCGGGCTTGTCCGCGCCCTTGCGCATGAGACGGCAAAGGATGGGATTACCGTCAACGCGCTTTGTCCCGGATTTGTTGAAACCCCTCTTCTGGACCAATCAATCGACCGCATTATCGCAAAGACCGGCCGCTCCGAAGAAGACACACGCACGGCTCTGGCCAAGTCAAACCCGCAAGGCCGACTTCTATCGCCCATGGAAGTGGCCGACACCGTCCTGTGGCTTTGCGGGGAGGGCGCGCGCAGCGTCACCGGCCAAGCCATTGCCATATCCGGGGGCGAGATATGAGCGATGCCGCCACATCCATATCCCCTTCCAAGCAAAGACTTCGGTTATGGCTTCGGCTGCTGCGCGCCACGCGGGGCATCGAAAACGGCGCGCGCAATTTGTTGCGTGAAGAATTTGACACGACGTTGCCGCGATTTGACGTCATGGCGGCGCTTTATCGTTCCGAAAATGGCTTGACCATGGGCGAGCTCAGCCGCGAACTGATGGTTTCAAACGGCAACGTCACCGGCATTGTCGAGCGCCTGGTGGATGGCGGTCTAATTACCCGAAACACGCGCGGCAAGGACCGGCGTACAAGCCAAATCGCCTTAACGCCTGAGGGCCGCGCCTTCTTTAGAAAGATGTCGCGGAGGCACGAAACCTGGATCAATCAGCGCTTAAGCGCGCTTGATGAAGGGGAAGTCGACGAGGCCATTAGATTTCTGAAACGCATCGGCCAATCAGCGGAAAGGACCCCCCGATGACAAGTATGAGCAATTTCAAGCCGCAGCATTTTCATTTCCGCATGGAGGGCGAAATTGCTGTGGTGCAGCTCGGCCGACCCGAACGCAAAAACCCGTTGACGTTTGAAAGTTACGCTGAGTTGAGAGATATGTTCCGTGATCTGCCCTATGCAGACGATGTGAAGGCGGTTGTCTTTGCCTCCAACGGCGGGAATTTCTGTTCCGGCGGCGACGTGCACGAGATCATCGGACCGCTTGTGTCCATGTCGATGAAAGAACTGCTCGCCTTTACTCGCATGACCGGTGATATGGTCAAAGCCATGCTGGCGGCGCCGCAACCCATTATTTCTGCCGTTGATGGCGTGGCAGTGGGCGCGGGAGCCATTATCACAATGGCGTCGGATTTACGGCTGGCGACCCCCGAAGCCAAAACTGCATTCCTTTTTAATCGCGTAGGTCTTGGCGGATGTGACATGGGCGCGTGTGCCATGTTGCCCAGGATCATCGGCTATGGCCGTGCGGCGGAACTGCTTCACACCGGGCGCTCATTCTCCGCAGAAGAAGGGCTGGCCTGGGGTTATTTCAATCGCATCATTGATGCCGATGAACTTGATGCGGAGGCCATGAAGCTTGCAGGGGCAATCGCGGCGGGGCCGACATTTGGGCACATGATGACCAAAACGCAGATGCACCAGGAATGGGCCATGGGGCTTGGCGAGGCCATCGAAGCGGAAGCCCAGGCGCAGGCAATCTGCATGCAGACCGCAGATTTCGAACGCGCCTATCATGCCTTTGTGGCGAAGGAAAAGCCTAAGTTTGAGGGTAATTGAGCTCAAAGGAGAGCCATCATGTTGGGACCAAGTGGGCATGAAGATACTTTTGCGCGGGACAATTTGCCCCCGCCGGAAGAGCTGCCGGACTTTCTGCTTGATCTGCCGCAATTTCAGTATCCGGACTATCTTAATGTGGCGGTGGAGTTGACGGACAAGATGGTCGCCAAGGGCTTTGGCGATCACACGGCGTTGATAGGTAACGGCCGTAGCCGGACATACAAGGAACTCACGGATTGGACAAACCGCCTTGCCCACGCCCTTGTGGAAACCTATGGCGTGCGGCCGGGCAACCGCGTCATGGTCCGGTCTGGCAATAACCCGGCCATGGTCGCGTGCTGGCTCGCCGCAACAAAAATAGGCGCGGTTGTAGTAAACACCATGCCCCTGTTGCGCGCGGGCGAATTGCGGAAAATCATCGACAAGGCGGAAGTTCAATTTGCCCTTTGCGATACGCGCATGATGGACGAACTGGTGGTCGCCGCAAAAGACAGTCCGCACTTAAAAACGCTCGTCGATTTTGACGGCACGTCCAATCACAATGCAGAACTCGACCGCGCGGCGTTGGAAAAGCCCGTTGCTTTCGATGCGGTCAAAACCGGTCGCGATGACGTGGCGCTGCTGGGCTTTACCTCCGGCACCACGGGCGAGCCCAAAGCGACCATGCATTTCCACCGCGATCTTTTGATCATCAGCGACGGCTATGCGGCGGAAGTCCTAGAGGCGACACCCGAAGACGTCTTTGTCGGTTCACCGCCGCTGGCTTTTACATTCGGCCTAGGGGGGCTTGCCGTATTCCCTTTGCGGTTCGGCGCGACCGCCACATTACTCGAGGATGCTTCCCCCCCTAATCTCATAAAGATCATAGAAAACTATCGGGCCACCATCTGCTTCACCGCGCCCACAGCCTATCGCGCCATGATGGCGGCCATGGATGATGGCGCTGATCTTTCTTCCTTGCGCCTTGTGGTGTCCGCCGGGGAAACGCTGGCGGCGCCTACGTTCCTCGCATGGGTGAAAAAAACGGGTATCCCCATTCTCGATGGAATTGGCGCGACGGAGCTGTTGCACATTTTCATTTCAAACAGGCTTGAAGATGCGTCACCCGGCACGACCGGGCGCCCCGTGACAGGTTACGAAGCGCGCATTGTGGACGAGGAAATGAAAGAAGTGCCCGCGGGCACAATCGGCAATCTAGCCCTGCGCGGACCAACAGGCTGCCGCTATTTGAGCGATGATCGGCAAAAAGATTATGTCAAAGGCGGATGGAATGTGACCGGGGATAACTTCGTCATGGGCGAAGACGGTAATTTCTCCTATGTGGCGCGCGCCGACGACATGATCATCTCGTCGGGCTACAACATTGCCGGGCCTGAAGTTGAGGTGGCGCTGCTTGCCCATGCGGATGTGGCAGAATGTGCCGTGGTCGGGCACCCCGATGAAGAGCGCGGCGCGATTGTCACTGCCTATGTTGTTCTTCGCGAGGGCGTAAATGGCGACGAGGCTTGCACCAAGCAGCTGCAAGATCACGTGAAAGCAACGATCGCGCCCTACAAGTATCCGCGCATTATCCGCTTCACTGATGCTCTACCGAAGTCGCAGACCGGCAAGGTTCAGCGTTTTGTATTACGCCAGAAAGAAACGGCTTGAACATGCAAAGAGAACTTCATCCAAGTCACTGGAAACGGGCCAGCGGTTATGCCAACGGCATCATGGCAAAAGGCACACCCATCTTTCTGGCCGGCCAGATCGGCTGGAACAGTCAGCAGGAATTTGAAAGCGATGATTTTGCAGGACAGGTTAATCAAGCACTTAAAAATATCGTCGCGCTGCTTGGCGAGGCGGATGCGGCGCCCCAACATCTGGTGCGACTTACCTGGTATGTCACGGACAAGCGGGAATATCTTGCCAATCTAAAAGGCGTTGGCGCGGCTTATAACAAGACGATCGGCCGCCATTTCCCAACGATGACATTGGTTGAAGTCTCAGCATTGGTGGAAGATCGTGCCAAGGTAGAGATTGAGGCAATCGCCATTTTGCCTGAATAGACGCATTGGCCCAAAATCAACTTTCCATTCGCGGCAGATCATGAAATCCTAAGTGCGGGCATTCTGTATGCCCCAAGGAAGTCACGCGGCAGATGAATCTAAATCTATTGTGGGTGGCGCAACAGCAAATGTATTGGCATGTGTTGCCGGCATCGACGTGCAAGTTTTTGGTTGCTGTCCGGATGGCATTGGTACCGAGATGGATTTACAGCATTCGCCCTTCCGATACCTGAAGACAAAACAGATCTGAGCCATATCGATATTGGAGCTGCCGTCAATGTGGCGAGACAGGTTCTGCATGCCGCAAAGCCTAATGCACCGTTGATAACTGAGAACGCAAGCGGCTTTGATGAGATTCTTATTGACCGTGGACCCAATCAGTTGCGACGTGGTTCTCCGCTATTTGGGAGACTTGCCTTTTGGCCGCCTGTTCGCGCTGTTTCGTTTCCCATTCCGCGGGCAACCACGGCTCAACTGCTGCGCGCGGCAGCGCGGCATTTCCGAGAACCATGTCAGCGGTCTTCTCGGCAACCATAATCGCTGGCGCATTGATGTTGCCATTTGGGATTGTTGGAAACACCGAGGCGTCAATAACACGAAGCCCTTCGAGCCCCACAACGCGGCAGGCCTCGTCCACAACGCTGGTATCTGATCCAGCAGGGCCCATCCGGCATGTGCCGCAAGGGTGATACGCGCTCTCAACATTCTCCCGTACCCAACCATCAATCTCTGCATCCGTGGTCACGGCGCTCCCCGGCTGAATTTCTTCGCCGCGGTAAGCATCCATTGCCGGCTGTGTAATGATCTCACGGGTCAACCGAATACAGCGCCGCCACGCGCTTACATCGTCCCTATGCTGAAGATAATTGTAGATGATCTCGGGATCTGCCGCCGGATCAGAAGACGTGATCGAAACGGACCCGCGGCTTTTGGGTTTGTTAGGTCCTACGTGAACTTGAAACCCGTGCCCTTTGATTGACGGCGTTCCATCATAGCGCATCGCGGCGGGAAGAAAGTGATACTGGATATCGGGGGACTTGCGCCCCGCTTGCGAACGGATAAAGGCGCAGGCTTCAAAATGGTTCGTCGCGCCAAGCCCGTCCTTGAAGAAAAACCAGCGCGCGCCAATCAGAAACTTGCTGAACAAATTGAGCTTGCTGTTAAGCGTAATCGGTTCTTTGCAGTGGTACTGGAAGTAGACTTCAAGGTGATCCTGCAGGTTTTTCCCCACACCAGAAAGCGGATGTAATACTGAGATGCCAGCATCAGAAAGAATGGCGGTGGGGCCAATACCTGATCGCTGCAAGATCATCGGGGACGCGATTGCCCCTGCCGAAAGAATTACTTCTTTGCCCGCGCGCAGCACGACGTCTTTGCCTTTGTGCCGGGCGGCAACCCCGACCGCCGTTTTGCCCTCAAACACGACTTTATCCACCAGCGTGTCGGTCATGATGGTCAAGTTGGACCGCATTCTCACCGGTTTGAGATAGGCGCGTGCCGCTGAATCGCGCAGCCCTCCGCGCACCGTCATATGCATAGGGCCGAAACCTTCTTGACGATGTCCATTATAGTCATCTGTGTACGGATACCCAGCATCTACACCTGCATCGATGAATGCCCGGTAGAGCGGATTGCCGCGCATATTGTTACCACCGGTGACACTCAACGGTCCGTCGCCGCCGCGATAATCGTCCGCACCGCCTTGCCAGGTTTCCGCTTGTTTGAAATAGGGCAGACAATCGGCATAGGACCAACCCTTGGCGCCCGCTTCGGCCCATTCGTCAAAATCACAGGAATGCCCCCGGACATAAACCATGCCGTTTATCGAAGTTGAGCCTCCAAGGCCTTTGCCGCGCGGACAGGTAATCTGACGATCATTCACCCCCGGCTCTGGCTGGGTCAGGTAGCCCCAATTGTATTTCCTAAATGCCATTGGGTAGGACAGGGCCGTCGGCATATCGATCAGGATGTCACGATTGCGCCCACCAGCTTCGAGCAGCAAGACGCGGTGCTGCCCATCTTCTGATAAACGGCTGGCCAGAACGCAACCGGCGGCACCTGCACCAACAATTATGTAGTCAAACGAATCCATCGTCGTTTGGTACCACGCGGTGAACGCAAATTCGAGCATGGCGATGAAAGCGGTCAGGTGCCTGCGGAATTTTGATCATCTCCACAATTACGAGCACCTTCCTGTTCTGATCTGCCAAATTGAAAGTTTTGCAAAACTTGGGGAGTGCTGATACGTCAATCCCATGAGCACGCATGAAGATTCATTTGCAATTGCGGTGAAGGCCGCGATTGACGCAAAAACCAAACCCCTTGGATCACTTGGGAAGATTGAAGCACTGGCTAGCCAGATCGCGCACGTTCAAAACAGCCTGACACCCAAGATGACGAGATGCCGCTTGACGATTTTTGCCGCAGATCATGGGATCGCGACCGCGGGCGTTTCTGCATACCCCCAGGAAGTCACGCGGCAGATGGTTCAAAATTTCCTAAGCGGTGGTGCGGCGGCAAATGTGCTGGCGCGCGTAGCCGGTATTGAAGTGCAAGTTGTTGATTGCGGTGTTGCAGGAGAGCCCATTGTCGATAGCGGCCTGGTATCACGCCGCATCGGCGCTGGGACTGCCAATGCATTGACAGAAGCGGCGATGTCCCAAATTCAAATGGATCAAGCAATCACAAGTGGCCGGATTATCGGATCAGAAGGTGATTATGATGCCGTGTGTTTTGGAGAAATGGGGATCGGCAATACGTCTTCGGCAAGTCTTCTTATGCACAAAGTTACGGGATTGCCTTTAGAGGGATTGGTTGGGCGCGGCACCGGTGTTGATGACGATGCCCTCGCAAAAAAGGGAGTTTTGCTAAGCCAAGCCGCATCCCGAACGAATTCACCCCTGCCGGCCTTGGAGGCCCTATTGGAGTATGGCGGGTTTGAAATCGCAACCATGACCGGGGCCATGAAAGGTGCCGCAGATGCAGGAAGAATTATTCTTGTTGATGGGTTTATCGCCAGTGCCGCTGCTATGATTGCGCGCGATATCTGGCCCGAGGTTGATGATCACTTGGTTTGGTCGCACTACTCAGCCGAAACAGGTCATCAACTTTTGCTTCGAGAACTTGGCGTTAGCCCTTTGCTGGATCTGGGAATGCGCCTTGGCGAAGGAACCGGCGCCATTTTGGCGTGGCCCCTGGTGAAATCGGCAGCAGCAATTCTAAATGAGATGGCCACGTTCGAAACCGCAGCTGTAAGCGGCCCGGCAAAAGGTGGATCATGATCAAGCTGGTTCGGGAAGAGATCGCTACTTTCCTGTTGGCGGTGCAATTCCTGACACGCATGCCAATTCCAACGGCCATAAGATTTTCGCCAGAACGGCAAGTGGCCATGAGCCGGTACTTTCCCTTGGTTGGGGTTTTGATCGGTGGGTTTAGCGCCGGCGTCTATTATTTGGCGAGTCTTTTGTTTCCTAATTTGATCGCCCTCCTAATCGGTGTATCTGCAGGTGTTCTGATCACCGGTGCGTTCCACGAAGATGGCCTGGCGGATACTTTTGATGGCATTGGGGGCGGCAAGGATCGCGCATCTTCCCTTGAAATTATGCGCGATAGCCGGCTGGGCACTTACGGCACGCTGGCACTTGTCATCGTTCTGACAGTTAAATTGGCAACTTTATCCACAATGCCCTTGGCGCTTGCCATACTTGGTCTTACGGCCGCTCATGGACTGTCCAGATACTCAAGTTTTCTGGTGATGGCGACTAGTCAGTACGCTCGGCCCGCTGGCGTCGCCAAGACCATGGCAGACGATGTGAGCGGAGGAAGCATTTTTCTTGCAAGCCTCACCGCTGGCCTATGCTTTGGGTTGATCTGGTATTTCGCAGGCCCGGGGTATGGCTTAGCGGCCACCGCTGGTCTTCTTATCTCGCATGTCAGCATACGTCTATTTTTTGAGAAAAAACTGGGCGGCTACACTGGCGATACATTGGGAGCAACCCAACAAGTAAGTGAGTTGGGCGTCTATCTTGGGTTGATCGCATGGGCGCATTGACTTTGCTCCGCCACACCCGGCCTGACCTTGTCGATGGTGTCTGTTATGGGCGCACGAATTTGGACGTTGACGGATCATTTGAAGGCCAGGCAGAAATTGTTTTGAACGATGCGCCAGAGGCCGACCTTATTGTTTCAAGTCCACTTAGAAGATGCCAGGTACTGGCTGATTACATCGCAAAATTCCGGAAGCAATCAGTGACAGTGGACGATCGCCTTCAGGAGATGGATTTTGGAAATTGGGAAAATCGCCTTTGGTCCGACATTCCAAGAGCCGAATTGGACGCCTGGGCTTTGGACTTTCTGGATGCGCGGCCCCACGGCGGCGAAAGCGTTGCCATGCTGCAGGCGAGAGTTTCTGAAGCATTGCAGGAATATCAAACCATGATTGAAACCTGTCTCATCGTCACCCATGCGGGTGTTATCAAGGCGGCATTTGCAGGAGTGGGACAGTCAGATGGATATGACAAACAAATTGATTTCGGGGGCATTGTCCGCCTTCCAGAAGTTCAAACTAAGGATGCGAGTTGATGAACGAGACGGATGATCACAAAGCCAAAATGAAAGCGCTTCAGACCGAGCAGAAGAAGAAGATAACTGAAGCCAAGGACCCAGGCCGCGGCCTTGTTCTGGTTCTCACCGGTGACGGCAAGGGAAAATCAAGCTCTGCTTTTGGTGTCATCGTTCGTGCCCTTGGGTGGAAACAAAAGGTTGGCGTGGTCCAGTTTATTAAAGGCAAGTGGATAACTGGTGAGCGGCAGTTCTTCGATAAGTTTCAAGATCAAGTTGTCTGGCACACAATGGGGGATGGGTTCACGTGGGATACGCAAAACAAAGAACAAGACATTGCGGCAGCAACGTCAGCATTCAATAAAGCGCGGGAGATGTTGGCATCGGGTGAATTTGACTTGGTTGTACTTGACGAGATTAACATTGCGCTGCGCTATGACTATCTAACGACAAATGACGTTCTTGATGGCCTTTCAAAACGATCGAGCCGCACAAGCGCTATTCTTACGGGCCGTGATGCAAAGCCCGAAATCTGCGACTTCGCGGATACGGTGAGTGAAGTCGTTGCTGTCAAACATGCTTTTGAATCCGGGATCAAGGCGCAGCGTGGTTTGGATTTTTAAAAAACTGCAGCGCGCGCGCGAGCTTACGCTCCATTGACAAAATGGCTTGGTCACGCGATAACCCGCAACAGATGGTGCTCTGATTTTCGGAGCTAAGAGGGAACCCAGTGAAAATCTGGGGCTGTACTCGCAACTGTAAGTCATGAGTTGTCGGCCATTCGCACCACTGGGAATTTGTCCTGGGAAGGCGGCCGAGAACAAGGAATGACAAGTCAGGAAACCTGCCATCGCGTCGTTCGTTCCGAAGCCGAGATTAGCTTTTTGGAACGGGAAGGCCTTTATAAGGCTTGCAACTTTCTCTGAAGCGACACTTCTCGAGGCTGATCATTGATCAGCTGTGTCGCCATTTAAGCCCATTTGTTCTGGGCCAAGAGGAAGTTCCCATGTTAGCCCGAAATGCAACTCTTGTAATAGCGCTTGCTTTAATCTCGCAAGCCGCACTCGCACAATCTCAGACCCAGCCAGACGCCGATACATTTGTGATCGAAGGTACGCGGCTCAATCAAACCGCTTCTGAAGCGGGAACCAGCATCACCGTCATCACAGCCGATGAGATCGAAGCGATGGGCTTTGATTATCTCATCGACGTGCTGGCTACAGCTCCCGGCGTTACGATCAACCAAAACAGCGCATTCGGCGGCACCGCTAGTGTTCGCATTCGGGGCGCGGCCAGCGAACAAACATTGGTTCTGGTGGATGGCGTGGTCGTGAACGATCCCACATCGCCAGGCGGCGGGTTTAATTTCGCAAGGTTCGATACAAATTCAATTGAGAGAATTGAAATTCTCAGGGGGCCTCAATCAACGCTTTGGGGAACCGATGCAATTGGCGGTGTAATATCCATTATCACCAAGAGATCAGAAAGTGGATTTGGTGGATCTGCTTTCCTCGAAGCTGGATCATTCAGTACATTCCGCGGTGGTGCCTCTGCAAGTGGTGCCAATGATGCTGGCGAATTTCGGCTTGGCGTCGTTGGCACAACAACGGATGGGATTTCCAAAGCGGACGAAGAATATGGAAATCCCGAAGAAGACAATTACGAAAACCTGTCTCTTTCCGCATCTGGTGCCTTGCGCATCGGAGCAAACTCTCGTCTCATCGCTTCTGCGCAATGGACTGATGCGATGGCAGAATTTGACAGCTATTCCGGCCTTGCGCAGGGCAATGTCGCTGATGGCGATGAAGTGAGCGAAACAGAAGAGTTCTCCGGTAATGTGGCCCTTCATGTCCCGCTTTTTGAGGGTCGCCTGGATAACACTATCCAGCTCGGTCTGACAGATATTCAAAGAGAGAACTTCACCAACGGCACTCAGAGTTTTTTCTCTGAAGGCGACCGAATGTCTGCAAGATACTTGGGATCGCTCCAGCTGAACGAACGCAATCGTCTTGTTCTGGGCGCGGAGCGAGAGCAATCAAATTCAAATGGTCAGGATGTCTGGATCAACGGATATTTAGCCATTTACGAAGCCCGCCCGATTGATGCACTCACCGTGACCGGCGGGTTGCGAATGGATGACCACAAAATCTTTGGCTCTGAAACAACGGGCCGTATTGCACTGGCCTATAATCCAAATCGCAACATTACGTGGCGCGCAAGTTGGGGACAGGGTTTTAAGGCGCCGACAATTTTTCAAACAACCTTTTTCTGTTGCGGTGCCATTGCACCAAATGCCGATCTTCAAGCGGAAACCTCCGAAGCCTTTGATGCCGGAATTGACTGGTCATCGACTGATGGGCGCGCGCAGTTCAGCGGAACAGTTTTTCATCAAGAAACAGAGCAAATGATCAACTTCTCCTTTGGTGTCGGGGGGTATGTGAATATCGCCGAAGTGGAGACCAACGGGTTTGAAGCCTCTGGTTCATATCAGCTTACGGACTGGCTGGCGCTGTCCGTCAACTACGCGCTGATTGATTCCACAGACACGAACGGCAATCAGGTGGTTCGAGTGCCAGAACATTCTGGCGATGTGGTCCTGTCTCTTAATCCCACTGGGCCTTGGTCCGCGACGGGCTTGCTGCGATACAATGGGGAAGAACGAAACATCGATGGCACAACATTGAACGCATGGACACGGGTTGACCTTACCGCCCATTATGAGCTGGCCAATGGTGTTGAAATTTATGGTCATATTGAAAATCTGTTTGACGAATCTTATCAACAAATTCTCGGGTACGGAACGCCGGGCATATCCGGCTTCATCGGAATTCGTGCTGATTTCTAAAGTGTAGGATAATGTTTCGAACACTGACAATCTGGATAGCGTTCTGCCTTAGCGCCTGCGGTGATCAATCTGGCATCACGGCGCAGCGTTCGGAAGAGGCTGTCCGGATCGTCAGTTTGGATTATTGCTCGGACCAATTTTTATTGCAGTTGGTGGATCGCGACAGGATTTTGGCACTCTCTCCCGATGCGACAGCGGATTTTTCCTATATGCGGGATTATGCCGTGGGCATTCCGACGGTTCGTCCAACTGCCGAAGACGCATTGGTCTTAAGGCCAGATCTCATCATTCGCTCTTACGGCGGCGGTCCCAACGCAACGGTGTTTTTTGAGCGCGCGGGCATTCCGGTTCTCAATGTTGGTTGGGCTGGGAGCTTGGAGGATGTGAAAACAGTTATCGCAGCAGCTGCCGAAGGTCTAAATGCCGTCGAGCGCGGTCAGGCAACCATTGACGAAATGAATGACCGGTTGGCGGCGCTCCGAAATTCCACAGATCAAAGAACGGCGTTGTATATGACGCCTTCGGGCGTTACCACCGGTCCTAATTCTCTGGTGCATGAAATGTTACTTAGTGCGGGTTACCAAAATTTTGAAGCGCGGCCGGGGTGGCATTCAATTCCGTTGGAACGTCTTGCCTATGAGAGACCCAATCTGGTTGTCGCGGCGTTCTTTGATGAGCAAACCAACCACATAAGCTCATGGAGCGCGGCGCGGCACCCGATTGCAAGGGCGCAATTGCTGGATCAGCCCATGGTACCCATAAGTGGCGCTTGGACCGCATGTGGCGGATGGTTCCTGCTCGATGCCATAGAGGCTTTGGCCGGCGGCGCCCCCGGGGGTGAGCAGCGATGAAGAACGAGCGGTTTCTACTTGGCGGGCTAATCGCCTTGTCTCTGGTTTGCCTTGTGGCCGCCTGCTTTCTTGGCTCAACTCCCATGGGGCCTGCGCGAATTCTTGCAGCGCTTTTTGGGAACGGAGATGCCGGCGATCAACTGGTCATCTGGCAAATAAGATTGCCCCGCGCTGTTGCAGCATTTGTTGTTGGTATCGCGTTGGGCGCCAGCGGTGCTGCTTTGCAAGGCCTATTGCGCAACCCCCTTGCGGAACCTGGCGTTTTGGGTGTCTCGGCAAGCGCGGCCCTGGGCGCAACTTTTTCGCTGTATTATGGATTGAGTTTTCTGGGTCCCTGGACTTTGCCGTTCGCCGCCATTGCCGGGGCGATGTTGGCAACCGGACTCATTGCAGCGGCGGCGATTAGAAACCAATCCGTCGTGACGCTAATTTTAATCGGAGTGGGCCTTTCCAGTTTCGCTGGAGCGCTGATGAGCCTGCTTATGAATTTGGCGCCCAACCCCTTTTCCTTGTCCGACATGATAAATTGGATGCTGGGCTCAGTTGCCAACCGAAGCTTTGATGATCTTGCTCTTGCCGCTCCGTTTCTTGTTCTCGGCCTGGGAATATTGATGGCAACCCGAAGAGGCCTATCTGCCCTGACTTTGGGCGAGGAAGCGGCCAGCGGAATTGGCCTTAATCTGACGCGCCAGAGGCTGGCCGTGGTCATTGGGGCGGGATTGACCACCGGTGCCGCGGTATCCATCGCTGGGGCAATTGGTTTTGTCGGTATTGTTGCCCCTCATTTGGTGCGCCCGTTTACAAATCATGATCCTGCTCGGTCGATTTTGCCCGCTGCCCTCCTAGGCGGGATAATCCTTACCATTGCAGATATTGGCGTGCGTCTTGCCCCCACCAGTTCGGAACTCAAGCTCGGCGTTGTGGCCGCGCTTATCGGCGCGCCAGCGTTTGCTTGGATCGCGGCGCAACGGGGGCGGCATAATGATTGATTTGGTCGTTAGTAATCTTAGCTATGAAATTCGAGGGACCCTGCTGGTTAAGAACGCATCCTTTCGTCTTAATCAAGGTGAACTGGTTGTTTTGCTGGGACCCAATGGCGCAGGTAAAACGCTTTTGTTGAGGAACGCATTGGGCCTGCAAAAACCCAAAAGCGGTCAAGCCTTGCTGGCGGGGGATGACACTACAACTCTGAGCCCTCCCCTTCGCGCTCGCCGCATATCCTATCTTCCGCAAACGCGCCCGATGGCCTGGCCCACTCTTGTAAGGGATGTTGTCGCCCTGGGGCGCTTTTCCTATGGGGCTGCACCGTCGCGGCTGAATAGCGAAGATGCAAAAGAAGTCGAAACCGCTATCGCTGCATGTGACATTTCGCATTTAGCGCACCGCACAGTGGATTCCCTATCCGGTGGGGAGTTGGCGCGGGTTCATTGCGCCAGAGCCTTTGCCGCAGATACACCGCTTCTTATCGCGGATGAACCTGTTGCGGCGCTTGATCTTCGGCATCAGTTTCGGGTCATGGATTTGTGTCGCGCCTATGTCAAAAATGGCGGCGGTGCAATGATTGTTCTGCACGATGTTGCTCTTGCGGCGCGTTATGCCGACAGGCTGGTCTGGATGAAGGACGGTGAGATTGTTGCAGATGGACCGCCTTCCGCAACGCTTAGCAGTGACCGGATAGCCGAACTCTACCGGGTTCAGGCAAGCGTTCATGGCGATAAGGTTGATGTAGAGGGAATTCTGTGACAGCGCGTGCGCTCATGTTGCAAGGCACCGGAACGGATGTTGGCAAGTCCATCATTACAGCGGGACTGTGCCGCGCCGCACGGCGGCGAGGGTTGTCGGTCGCCCCGTTCAAGCCGCAAAACATGTCCAACAATGCCGCGGTTTGCGAAAACGGCGGAGAGATTGGCCGTGCACAGGCTCTTCAAGCAATGGCGGCGGGGCTTGCGCCCCATACAGACTTCAATCCCGTTCTGCTAAAGCCGCAAACCGATCGAGATACTCAGGTTATCGTTCATGGACGGCCCAAAGGAGTGATGAGCGCTTCAAACTACATGACTAACCGAATCGATTTGATGGGTGCGGTGATGGAGAGCTTCGATCGTCTTTCCCAGGCTCATGATCTGATTTTGATCGAAGGCGCTGGCAGCCCCGCTGAAACTAATCTTCGAGATCGCGACATTGCCAATATGGGGTTTGCCCGTAAAGCGGGCGTACCTGTTTGCTTGTTGGGAGACATCGACAAGGGCGGCGTGATTGCCAGCATTGTTGGAACAAAGGCTGTTCTCTCTGACGCTGATGCAGCAATGATTGTTGGCTTTGCGATCAACAAATTTCGCGGCGACCCTGCCTTGTTTGAGGACGGAGTTATTGACATCGAACGGCGTGCGGGTTTGACCTGCTTTGGCGTCATTCCTTGGCTGGAAGCGGTATCCCTGTTACCGGCAGAAGACGCGGTGTCGATGCAGACAAAGCCTCGCAACAAGGCGGCATCAATTAAGATCGCAGCGCCGATGCTTTCTCGAATTTCGAATTTCGATGATGCGGACCCTTTGCGGCAAGAACCCAATGTGGACTTTTGTTGGGTTGCGCCGGGGCGGCCCATTCCAAAAGACGCCGACGTGATCATCTTGTTTGGAACGAAGTCCACTATTGGCGATCTGCAATTTTTGAGAAGCCAAGGGTGGGATCATGACATCCATTCCCATGTGCGGCATGGCGGGCGCGTCTTGGGCATTTGCGGTGGATATCAAATGCTCGGCCAACGAATTGTGGATCGGGAAGGCGTTGATGGACAGTCTGGAGAAACGCAGGGGCTGGGCCTCTTGGACCTCACAACCGAAATGTCCAATGACAAAACGGTTCTTGAGCGCAATGCCGTCTGCACAATAAGTGGCGAACGCGTTACCGGGTATGAAATTCACGCAGGCCGGTCAAAGGGAAATGATCTTACGCGCGCCATGCTTCGCCTGGATGATCGAGAGGAAGGCGCGCGCAGCGTTAGTGGGGCCGTCGAAGGAACCTATGTTCACGGGCTTTTTGCAAATGATCGTTTCCGGTCCACTTGGTTGGCGCGGGTGGGAGCAGAAGGGAGCGATCTCAATTACCATATGGCCGTTAATACGGCATTGGATCAACTTGCAGATGGGTTGGAACAATCGCTGGAGATTGATCGCCTGTTTGCCTGTGCGCAGTTGCCGGGATGGCACCCAGCTTCATTCAGTGTACTGAGCGGAACGCTTACCCCTTAAGCCTAAGTGGTAGCCCGGCCGCAATGAATTCAACAATATCACACTCACTGGCGATTAATTGATTGAGCCGACCTTGCTCATCACGAAAAGACCGCCCCAACGGGGTTTCCGGTACCAGGCCCAATCCAAGTTCATTGGATACAAAAACAATGCTTGCCGCTGAAGAATTGAAGCTCGAAATCAAACGCTGCACTTCCCCGTCCACATCCAGATCCTGATGCATCAAGTTTGAAAGCCACAAAGTCAGGCAATCGACAACGATAAAGGCGTCGTCGTTTTGGCATGAAGCAATTGCATCTGATAAATCCAGTGGCGCTTCAATCGTTTCCCACTTATTGCTTCTGACTGCTTTATGCGACGCAATGCGCTCGCGCATTTCCTGATCAAGTGGCTGTGCGGTTGCAATGAAGATGCGATGTTGCTCGTGCATTTCTCCAAGCTTTAAGGCATAGGTGCTCTTCCCGGATCGAGCGCCACCTAGGATGAGTGTTTTTGTCATTTGCATCTTTTAATATTTGCTGGGCGAAGGTTTTAAGCATGAAATCAGATCCGCAACAAGCATCCCGGCCATACCAGGAAAAAGCGCACTAATCTCCAAATTCCAAGCCGAATACCTGAGATTATTGTGACTCGATGCTAAAGTGTTAATGCCGTTAAGCGGCGCTCTTCAAGGGTTTCCTGGTGATTGATGGTGTTGCGCGCTGGCGACCAGCAAGACTTGAACGCTCAAAACATTTCCCTTCTGAAAGGGCTCTATTAACGGCTTAGCGTTGCTATAAGTAACTTTGAGTGATTCACAGTCATCACTATGAAAATGATCGGGAGAGAATTTGTATGACGCAAATGGTAGGGGCCGAACCGGAATTGCCGGCTTCGCGTGACTGGCTTCAAACGGTGGCTAAGTACCGTGAGCCCGATCCGTTGCGCAGCGTGGCTGAACTGGCGCTCACCGCGATAATGTTTTTTGTGCTTTGGGCGGCGGCGTGGTGGTCCCTTTCGATTAGCTATCTGCTAACCCTTGCGGTATGCGTGCCGACAGGCGGCCTCCTCTTGCGCCTATTTTCAATCCAGCATGATTGCGGGCACGGTGCGCTTTTTGTCAAAAAGGCCACCAATGATTGGGTCGGGCGCGTCATCGGGGTATTTACTCTTACACCATATGATGTTTGGCGGCGCAGCCATGCGATGCACCATGGGACTTCAGGGGATTTGGGTAAACGCGGCATGGGTGACATCGCTACGCTGACGGTTCAAGAGTATCTCGCTCTGCCTCGTTGGCGCCGTTTCGCCTATCGCCTATATCGGCACCCTGTGGTTTTGTTTGGCGTTGGGCCGACCTACAATTTCTTACTTCGGAACCGCTTACCTATCCAATTCATGCGCGCCGGCTGGCGCTATTGGGTTAGCACTATGGCGACCAATGCCGCATTGGCTCTTACGCTTGGCCTGGCGGTCTATGCTGTTGGTATTTGGCCGTTCTTGCTCATACATATTCCGGTCGTGCTAATTGCCACTTCGATAGGTGTTTGGTTGTTTTATGTTCAGCATCAGTTTGAAAATACATACTGGGAAAAGGGAGATGATTGGAGTTTGGAAGATGCGGCGCTGAAGGGGAGTTCATATTATGAACTGCCAAGAGTGCTGAGCTGGTTTAGTGCCAACATCAATCTGCACCATGTGCATCATCTCAATAGCCGTATTCCGTTCTATCGCCTGCCGCAGGTCTTGCGCGATTACCCTGAGCTGCTCGATGTCAGTCGCTTGACGCTGATGCAAAGCCTCCACTGTGCGCGGCTAGCGCTTTGGGACGAAACAGCCGGTAAGCTCATCTCATTTGCAAAATTGCGCGCCGCTCAACCCGAGGCGATGTTGTCGAACTAGAGCAAACTGGTTTCCGAATGCATGGTCACCGGTAACTTCGTATTGGACTGATAGGCATTGTTATTCCCGCGACAGAGTAGGATTAGCCATGGTCGAGATCTACGTGGATGCGGACGCCTGCCCCGTGAAGGAAGAAGTTGTGCGCGTGGCCGACCGATACGGTCTTCATGTGCACATGGTCTCCAACGCCTTTATGCGTTTGCCCCAAGGTCAATCCGTGAACCAGGTTATCGTGTCAGACGGTTTTGATGCAGCCGACGATTGGATTGCCGAAAACATTAAGCCCAAAGATATTGCTATTACCGCGGATGTTCCCCTTGCCGCCCGCTGCGTTGAGAGCGGGGCCTTCGTCATTGGGCCCACGGGTAAGAATTTTTCAGATGCGTCCATCGGCATGGATTTGGCCATGCGCAATCTCAATGCGCAATTGCGGGAGGCGGGGGAGATCAAAGGCGGGGGCGCTGCGTTCTCTAAGAAAGATCGCTCGAATTTCCTCTCGGTACTGGACCGCATTGTCAACAAAGCCAAGTGATGTAGGGCCGCGTGGGATTTGGCGGAGACATTTGGAGGTTTTGGACTTGATGTCTTGAACTGACACAAATATCGAAATTGAAGAAAGAGCCGAGAACGCTTAGTTGAAGCCGCTCTGCAGCTAAGGCCGCGACAGACGTGGCGGCAAGGGCGACAAGCGCCGCGGTAGAGAAAAGTATTTGTTTCATGATCCCCTCATTTCCCAATGTTCAAATTGACATTTCGCCGCCACGCCAGTTTTGCCCTGTGCGTCGGCAACCGTAAGCAGTCACCAGATACGCGCTCCACGTTTCAGTTTTGTGACGGTTTGATGGTGATTGTGCCAAACAGATCGGGAAACAGCGTCCCGCCAATCGGAATGACCTAGGGGTCAGTAAAAAATCGGTAGGCGGACGGTAAGCCGCGTTAATCAGGTGAATTCGGGAATGGCGGTGGAGGCAGTCGAGAGCGAACCAGTCTCCGCCAGATTCTCTGGTAACAGGGAAAATTCGTTGCTGACAACAGACCGAATTCGAAACGCGTCAATCACTAGTTGCGCTGGCAGATAGCAGTGCGGCGCTTGTTTCGCGAATAAACTCGCGCGCGATTGGGGAAAGAGGATGACCATCGAGCGTTACGATCGCGCCGGGGTTCGTTCGTTTCAGTGGGTGTGCGATTGCCACCATCTTTCCGTTTGCGATGTCCGCTGCCACTGACCACTCAGACTGGATCGCTATGGCATCCGAGCCGAGGATCAGCTGTCGGACAAGCCCAAGATTACTCGTCTTGAGAAATGGTGCACCGGGGATCGTAAAGCTGTTGTTCTCATCGACCAATGATCCCCATACACTTTCCAAAACCCCATCCGCTGCCTCCGGACCGACAATTGGAAACTCATGGATGTGTTCGAGAACTGGTCCAGGTAAATTCAGAATTGGATGTTTCTTTCGGCATACGATTACTGGAGGAACGGTATGCAGTGCTTCGTATTTCAACCCTGGACGGTCTTGTCTAGGTGTCATGCCGATATAGACATCTATTCGGTGTTCGCGCAGTTCCTCTTCGTACAACTCCATCGACAAAGGACGAACTATAAAACGCAGTTTGGGGAATCGGTTTGAATAGTCTGTAAGTGTCCGACCAATGATCCCCTCGAAAACCGCAGGGCTTGCGCCGATCACCAATTGGCCTTCTTCAAGATTTCGCATGAGATGGATTTCGCGTTCCACTTGCGAAATTTCTGCGAGTACCGAACGTGCCGCTCCCAGAACTTTCCGTCCGAAGGCATTGGGCACCGTCCCATATCGATCACGATCAAACAGCGCTACGCCATAAAATTCTTCGAGCTTGGACAAACTCTGGCTCAACGCGGAATGGGAAATGCCAAGCCGCGCGGCCGCTGAGCGAAAATTGCCAGTTTCTGCAAGGACAATCATCTGCCGAAGATTGCTGAACGTTTCCATTTTTCTGCCAGGGCGGTTAGCTAAACTTACCATTTGCATTCTCTCGGTCGGGTCTTACGAACACGTTAATCTCGAGTAGTTTGCTACATCGACCACCTCAAGAAGTCAGATTCATAGATAGTTACTGTTGTTTCTACCGGCAGTGAAAAGGAGATTGCAGGCGCCTGCTCCGCCCACAAATCAATTTTGTGGTTAAAAGTCCGTTACTCTTCGTTGGCCTGGCACGACGTATTTTCGGAACGGATTGATATCCAATTGGTCGAAATAATGCAGTTTTTTCAATAACTTAACGAGCTCGATGCTCGCCGATTTGACCTCGATTCACATCGCTTTTGGTCGCCGACCAGTCCGAGAGTCAGTCGATTTCGTTTCGCGAAAAATTTAACTTTTGCCTCCAAAGTGTCCTCACACGACCCCGAAGTTCGGTCGCAGAATTTGAGTGTTGATTGGAGAAAGTTATGAAGAAGCGAATTCAATCCTTTGCGGTTGGCGTAACCGCTCTCGCCCTATTATTGGTTCCGGTGGAGACGTTTGCTGCAGGCCCCTCGGATAACGCAAGTGCAAATGCGCGAGTCAAAGTGGTCAAGCCGGTGCGCATCACCACACAATCCGACATGGACTTTGGTGAAGTCCTAACCTCTGCATCTGCCGGTACAGTTGTTCTTTCCACCGACGGAACGGTGGCCGGAAATGGCGGCGCGTACCTTTTTGACGATACGAACGCCCAAGCAGCGGCCTTCCGTGTAAGTGGCGAAGGGCTTGAGGTCTACAATATCACCCTGCCCACGTCGGTAACGCTTAGCGAAAGCGGCGGAGGCACCATGACTCTGAACAGTTTTAATCATGACGCCACTGGAGTGCTGGCCAATAACGGGCAAGAGGATTTCAGCGTTGGCGCTACTCTGAATATGGGCGCCGAGCAAGTGCAAGGCGACTATAGCGGCTCGTTCACGGTCAGCGTCAACTATCCGTAAGACACACAGCCACACAGACCTGTAGGGGGCGTGCTGATCGTCACGACGTACGCCCCTCGCAATTTTCAAAACCCAAACGATTAAGTGCACCTTTCGGGCAGTCCCGAAATCAAAGCGTAGATGTCTCAAATTTGCTCAAGGATTGCCAATATGCGGAACATTTTTTTGGGCATTGCACTCATGGCAAGCCAACTCCTCGGAAGCGGTATCGCCAATGCCGAGTTGAGTATCAGCCCCCGGCGCATCGTTCTTGATCACGTAGATAGGGCGGCAACCGTGACTTTGATGAACAATGGCGCCGGCTCCGAAACCTATCGGATCTTCTGGGTCTATCGCCGGATGACCGAGTCGTTAGGTATTGAGGCGGCCGCCAATGCAGACGAGGTAGGTGTTGACGATGCTGCCGAAATCATCCGTTACGCGCCGCGCCGTGTCACCTTATTGCCGGGTGAAAGCCAAACTGTACGCCTTCTTGTGCGACGCCCCACTAACCTTTCAGAAGGCGAATACCGCGCGCATTTGATGTTCAAGCGCGAACCGGAGCTCAATACCAGCCACACCACAGGCGTAAGCGAGCTCAGCCTCAATGTTCATGTGGCTTACGGCATTACCATTCCTATCATAGTCCGACATGGCAATGCAGCTCCCGCCTCTGCGGTCCTGCAATCAGCCTTGGACGATACAGGCGATGCGTTGGTAATATCGCTTCGCCGCGAAGGTGCGCATTCGCTGTACGGGCATCTGAGAGCGCATCATGTAGTAGGCGGCGAAGAAACGCTTATCGCCTCTGTTCCCAACTTTGCCGTATACTCCGAAGTTGAAAATGTCACACGCCACTTGCCGCTGGTATGGCCCGAGGGCGCGCAGCGCCATCAGGGTGCAATTCGCCTGGAACTAATCGATGCAGAGGCCGGTAGCGAACGCCTCATCGCGCGAGACACCCTTCAACTAAGGTGATGCCACGCTCTGCCATCCTTGTATTGTCCTTCCTCGTCGTTCTTGCCATTCCGGCATGGGCGCAGGAAAGAGCAGAAACAATCCTCAGCGTCGAACTTGATGGTCACGTCTTGAACGACGGTATGCTTGCCTTTCAAGAAAATGGCGAATTGCTCCTGCCGCTTGCGGAGCTTGCGAGATCTCTCGACTTCTTCGTCGAGGCCGATTCCAACGCGGCAACAATCAGCGGTTGGGTCCTTCGCGAAGACCGCACGTTCGTGCTTGATGGCCCCGCGGGGGTCATCACCACCGCCACCACAAGCATTCCCATTCCGGCAACGGCGGATCTCGCCGATCTTGCGGTTGCGGGCGAAGCATATATTCCAAGCGAAACATTCTCCGAAATCTGGCCGGTTGAATTCATTTTTCAACCACGCCGCCTGCGCCTTATCGTGCGCGCGCTGGAACCGTTACCCCTTCAGTGGCGGCTTGAGCGCGAGTATGCCCGCAATGTTACCTTCGGCATTGCGGCAGCGCGCACGCGCCCCAATCTTCCCGATGCTACGGTTCCTTATGGTGCGCTGAGCGGCGGCATAGCCCACGTAGAAGCAGATCTTGCAATTGAGGAAGGTGCTGTGGGGCGCATCACCGTCAATGCACAGCACGATCTTCTCTGGACCGCAGCCAACTGGTCCTATGCCAATCGCATTGAAGACAATGGGCAAGAAACACAAGGCTTTTTCCACGCCGCCTTTGAACGTCGGGCTGAAGTAAGGCCAATGCCACTCGGCATTGCGCGCATCCGCGCGGGCGATATCAGCACTCCGGCAAACTCTGAAATGGTTGGCGCGAAGTATGGACGTGGGATCGAAGTGGTCTCGCAAGGTGAAACCAACGATGTCTTTGACGAGATTGATGTGCAGGGAAGCGCCCCGCCCAACTGGGAGGCGGAACTTTATATCAACCAGGCTTTGATTGATTTTCAACATGTCTCAATCGATGGGCGTTACCGCTTTGGTGATGTGCCTTTGCAATATGGCACCAACTTCGTGGAAGTGCATCTCTTTGGACCGCATGGCGAAGAACAATTTGATCGCCGCGTGATCGAGGTTCCCCCGCAAAGTGCCCGCCCAGGTGAGTTCGCGTGGACTCTGCGAGGAGGCGAGACAGTACCGCTTATCAGTTTTAGTGACGATGAAGGCGACGAAGAGGCCACCCAATGGTTCCAGGCACAAGCGGCCTATGGCATGGACGAACTTCTAACCCTTCAATCGGGTATCGAGGCCGCACGACATGACGACGAGACCTACTTTCTAGGTTCCATCGGAGCAGGGTTCACGGCCCTAAACACATTTTTCAGGCCCAGAATGTTGGCGTCACACGAAGGCACTTTGGGTGCGGGCATCTCCCTTGCACGCAATTTCGAGCACGGCCAATTCTTGGCCGAGGCAACATACTTCAATGGCATTGAATCACCCGAACTAAGCTTTGGCGAAAAGGCTTTGCGCTATAGAGTGAATGCGGATTTGACGGTAACCCCCGCACCCTCGCAGTTTCGCACCGTTTTAACCGCAAATATCTCATTTGAGGAAGAAATGGATGGTGGCCAGCGCTCTGAGGTGTTAGCGCGCCAGATCACGATCTTTCGCGCCACGAATATTTCCAATCAGATCCGTTGGACAGAGGCGAATGATGAATCAACCGTAACCGGCCACACAATCATCAGCCGCCGGCGACAAAACTTCGATGGGCGGTTGGCACTGGATTATACCATTGATGATGATCCGTTACTGCGCGCGGCGGGAACTTTAAGTCTGCAGTCCACTGATCGGGACTGGCGTTGGTCGGCCAGCGCGGCTCACGACTTTCGAGCGGCCCAATCAACTCTTTCGGGAACAGTCGCGCGTCACTTTGAACGCTTCGAACTCGGCCTAACGGCGGAGGTTGCAAGTGACGGCGAAGCGCGCGCTGGTCTGCACTTTTCATCCACCTTCGGGCTCACGGACCGCGACGGTTTTACGATGTCCGCGGGGGACGCAACTGGCGCGGGGGTGGCGCAAGTTACCGTTTTTCTGGATACCAACGGCGATGGCATCCGCAACGTCGGCGAAGCCACCCTGCCCGGCGTGGGGGTGCGGGTAAACGGAGGGATCATCCGGGAGCGGACGAATGCCAACGGAAGAGTTATACTGCATGACCTTGTCACGCGCGGACGCAGCGCCATAACTATCGATTTGCGCACGGTGGAAGACCCTATGCTGTTGCCAGGGAACGAAGGGGTCAGCCTAATTGCGCGGCCCGGTACCCTCGCCCGCCTTGAATTGCCTGTAGTCGAAACCGGCTTGATCGACGGTACACTAGTGGGCGAAAGCGGGGGCCCCTCAGCCGCCGCCACTGTTTTGCTGCTCGGGTCAGACGGCGAAGAACTTGATCGCACCGAAACGGCCTATGACGGATACTTCGCGTTCGAACCACTTAGATTGGGGCGCTATCGCTTGCAGGCAATTGGCGCGAGTGCCGCGCCAGAGATCACACTGACCTCCGAAGAGCCCTTTGTCTTTGGAATCGTGATTAGAAACTAATGTGGCCCAGATACTATAGCCGGGATCGATCTGCACCTGATTGGCGTCTAAAAAAGAATGCGTATCGGACAGGACACGAGTTGCGGATCAACTGACTAGCGATCAGGTGTCAAAAGCGCCGCAACCTCTATGCAGCTTCCAAGCGACTGCAGCAGGTCTCCTGAAAAGGCGCCGAATCTAAGTTATTGATCTGTATGCAGAAAATTGGTTGTGGGGGTAGGATTTGAACCTAGCCCGCCCACAATCAAAAAAGCACTCCAAAAACTCATTGTTGGTGTTCCCGTCATTCAAGCATTATGCCCGCTAAATGATGCCCTTGCTCCGCCGCCAGCCGAAACCAGCGAACCGCCTCCGTAAAATCCTGATGAAGACCGGTCCCAGTCGCGTACATGTAACCTACCCAAAATTGGTCACAAGCATCTCCTCGCGCCGCACCCGGTTCCGCCGATTGCATATCGAGCCGATGGCAATTTCTCCAATCATGACTATTCTGAGCCATTGCCTGGGACGTTAGCATCACAAAAGAAGCAAAGAACAAACCTGCCATCTGGTATCGCATAACCATCTCACATCTCCCCAACACGTCGCCTACTTTCAATGTCAAATTCTATATCAGATTGCGTCATCTTCAAAGACGAATGACCCGCCATCGCCTGAACATCGCGCAAACTGCCGCCAACACTTCCGATCTTCCGTGCCTTTTCACCCTCGCCCAATCGTGCAACGGTAACTCTGCCTCCCAACTGGATGGGCAGTGCATGTAAACGGGGTTTGTAATGCGATTGAAGATATTTTCGGCATCACTGATGCTGCTGACACTGATGCCTGGCCCCGTAATCGCTCAGCAGGCTGAGGAATGGCTCCACATTGTGACTGGGCGAAACTACGTGGTTTATGGCCGGTACAGCTCGCAACGACCCGAAAGAGGCGATCTATTGCGGATCGTTAGCAGGCCCGGCGATGGCGAGCCTTCTTATGTGGAGGAACGCATTCATTATGACGCCGATTGCGAGGCTTGGATGGTAGCCGCCGGCGATTTCACAATCACTTCCATTCCTGACGGAGAGGTCATTCGCTCGGGCACTTATGCCGGAACGGCTAGAGGCGAGATGACCACCCACCCACGCGAACCGAGCGCTCATTTGATGAATTGGCTCTGCTCTGACATGTCCAGTGGGGATTATCCACCGCTGTCTTATTCCGACGCCGTCGATGTAAGTGTTTTCCTACTATCCCTGCGAGACCACTAGGTCAGGCGGTACGGCGCATGGATTTGTTGCGACGTTCTGTACTCCGCAAGGGTAAGGCAGAAAAAGGGGCAACTAGCAATGATTGCCAATCACCCCCCAAATAAACTGAAACGTTCAAATGAAATCCATGCGTTGGATGCAATCCCATTTGTTTCGTCTGAACACTTTAGTCCAACGAAATCAATGTGCCTGAGGTTGATCTTCGAAAGGCACCCTTTCACCTACTGGCACAGGCAAAGTATCTGGACAATCATTGCCGCTCAGTCTTCCCTGGCTATCTGGCCAGTGCATAAACAGAGCCGAGGTTTGCCACTCGTTGCCCCATTCGGAGGTGTCCACGACGTACCAGCTGTCTTCAACATCGGCAACGTTTCCAGAATCCGCTCCAGTGCTTTGACCATCTGAGCCATACCAACAAGTCAAACTACCCGCATGAGCAAAGTTGGACGAAATCACTAGTGCAAGTGTAACTATTAGAATCCGCATTGATCATTCCCCTCATTTAGTTCCAGCGCCCCGCTAGATCAAAGCATACTGCATGGGAATACGGCCAAGGTCCAGAGCGATGCGAGGTGCGAGGCCGGGCTGCACGCCGGTGGGCTGAAAGAAAGCCCGGGGCTACTGGACCCTTGTGCGGCGGATGGCGGCGAGAGGTGCTGTCAGACAAAAGCGAACTAGTCTCCAAATTCGCGGTCCAGGCCACACTTACGCCGCAAGTTGACACCATTCAGCCAAGGCTGCTGCACGACCTGCCTTGAATGCGTCTCTATGGTTTAGATGACGGTCGTGGTTAAAATGATTGTGTACAGATGATTGGACGGCGACAAACTTCTGAAGCGACTTGGTGCTTCTGAACTTTGCCATGGATCTCTCTCGTCGTCTAAATGGTTGATGCGAATTTTCTGCCCGGTTGTTGAGCCATTGACCAGTTACCTGGGCATTCTCATTGCCGATGATCTTCAATGCAGCGCCGTATGATCGAAGCAAGTCAGTCACAATCGCCTTCGGTCGGCCATAACGTTTCATGGCTTTCTTCAAGAACTTGAGAGCCGCCCATCGATCCCGCTTCTTGGTCACGTAAGCCTCAAGAACCTCACCTTCATGATCAACCGCGCGCCATAGGTAGTGGAGCTCTCCGTTGATACGAACGAAGACCTCATCCATGTGCCACTGCCATTGAGTGTAACGTCGCATTTGCGCCGCCCGCTTCTTCCTGATTTCAGCAGCAAACAGCGGCCCGAAGCGATTCCACCACGCACGGACGGTCTCATGGCTGATGTCGATCCCTCGTTCGTGGAGTAGGTCTTCAACATTTCTCAACGAGAGCGGAAAGCGGACATACATCATCACTGCAAGGCGGATGATCTCGGGCGATGTCTTGAAATAGCGAAAGGGATTCATCATCCGAAGAGGCTACCTGCCCGGTTTCCGGCACTCAAGGCACTTTCCTCTGACAATGCCGGACAGGGGCCAACGGCCTTTGACCCTAAAACTCCGGGGCGTTCCATGCTTCCGCCCGTCGAACTGCATCATTTCCAATCGCCACCCAAGTGTAACTAAATTCGGTCACGTGCAGCCAACCAGGTGAAACTTCATACATATGTAATGCTTCGTTAGCAGGAAGCGGCGTTCGCCATAGACCGCCATCACATTCCGCTTCACCCACGGAAGGAGCAAGCTCACCCACAGACGGAATGAATGATGTGTAGATCCCGACGATGTCTGCTGCAGGCGGGTTGCAGATGAGTAGCCCCAAATCATCGCGCGTATAGCTGTTGCCGTGCCAAACCGGTGAGTTGTAGTACCCCGGTGGCATGGAGGCGCCTGGGGTGAAGATGTTCCAAGCTAGAACGCAACCGGTAGCCCGTTCATCTGTGCACGCACGAATGGGGGCCGCTTCGGTGATCCTGAAGCCAGGGAGGTAAGCTGCAACCAATCGGCCCTCAAAAGGTGATCCATAAACCTCCTCTACCAAAAGTCGCAAACCGTGTGCCGAACCTTGGCTATGACCCGCTATGATAAAGGGCGCGTCGCCGACCCACAAAAGGAACTGGGTAAAGGCCGCACGGACGTCTTGATATGCGGCATTGATTGCAGCTTCGCCATTCGAGCCACTAGCCTGCATGAATGAGAAAAATGCGGCCTGGCGATAATAGGGTGCGTAGACATCGCAGCACTGAGAAAATGCCGATGCTTGACCGGGCAAGAAGAATGTATGAATTAGCTCATCTTCACGCTCGGCTTCCATTGGCTGGTTCCAGGTCTCCGCCATCATGCTTGACGTCGGATGAATGTAGAAAACTGCAACCCCTGTTTCGGTGTGGTTTGCCCCTATGGGCATTTGGTCAGCAAGCTCACCTTGGCGCCAAGGAAGCGCAGCCCAATTGACCTCGTCGCTAACGTCGAGCGCAGCCAAGGCCGTGTCATCAAAATCGCCGTCCGGCTGCATCAACTTTGGCATAACGTAAGTCCACATGATGTAACCGCGATTGGCATAACCAGTACCGCCAACGACCACCAAGATGCCAACCGCAATCAAAAGATTTCTCAGCCACGGGCGCATATCACTTCCCTTCCTTACGATCTTTGGAGACAAGTCTAATCACTGCCAACCCGCCACACAACCAATCCATTGGCGATCCGATAAGTACGGTTGAAATAAGGACATTGCGCATCGCGCGCAACAAAACGTACAAACAGCGTGCTGCCCAATGAACAAATTCAACTGTAAAGATTCGGTTCTGGTTCAATTGCTGACAGCACGCTCATTGCTGAAAGAAAACCAAATCAACCACAGAAGCAAGACTTGCAATACAAGCCGGAGATAGAGAAGCGTCTCGGAGACATCGGGGAAAAGGTCCGGGTTCATGGCCATGTGAATGTTAGCGGGTGTAACAGCAATGGTCAGCGCGATCAGGCCATAACCCGCGAGTAGACGGGTTCTGTTTAGAAGAAGACCGGTGGCCCCAAGGATTTCAAATCCACCACTAACCCAAACCAATTCCAGATGGTATGGCAAATATGGTGGCATGATCGCTGTATAAAATCCGGGATTGGTGAAGTGCGTGATTCCGCCAAACAAGAAATAGGTGGCAACCAACAAGATTGCCAAAATGCGAAAAGCTCTGGTTAGTGTTTGCAAGTGTTCAGCTTCCTTGCCACGACATTGTGTCCCTACCTTACTGGTGGCCCAAACCCAGCTGCAACTTCCATGCAGCTTCCATGCGACTGCGAGCAAACAAATTTCCTGTCACGGAGCGAACCATTTTGATTGTGCACTGCGGCGACCACGGTGAAATCGCCTCCATATCCTGCGGTATTCATCAATAATGAAATTACCATAGATGGTCCAAATCGTGCATTACTGAGCCGATGCCGTATTCTCCAACGCCTTGAAAGAACAACCTTTTCTGGACGTGGACGGGGTTTTTAGAAACGACAACTCACTGCTATTCTTTCATTCAATAGGCTATTGGAAAGCTCCTGGATCGATTCTAAATGCGGGTTCAATCTATGACTTTTTCCAAAAGTAGATTAGGTTGGGTTTACTTGCTGACGGTAGGCGGAGCCAATCGCGTTTGCCGAGAATGCCCAATGTTGTTTGGGATGAGGGGGATGGCTGACTTGAAAGTTGCCAATGTCGCATTCGCGGCAAGTTTCATTGCAATTGTAATGGGCATCGCGGTTTCACAAGCCCCGGCAAGGGCCGAAGAACGTGTCGACTTTTGGGGCTTCGCTGGCTTTGAAGAACTCGATACACTTTCGGACGATGGCAGCATGTCCCAAACGTCTGACCTGGATACCGCAGCGGTGCTGGAAGGCCGGCTGCGATACCAAAACCGATATACATCATTACAACGGTTTCGTGCCGAGGTGAACGGCCGAACACGCCGGTTCCTCGATTTCGATGACCGGTCAAGCAACAGGGTGCGCTCTCGCGCCGAATGGCACAGCTATTTCTCCGAGCGGCGTCGCACGGAACTCCGATTGAGGGCTGAACACGAATACAAATGGCGAGACGACGACTGGATATTCAATCGCCTTCGCGCGCGCGCGGAACTTCGTCACGAGATCAATCCCCGCAATCTCGTTTTTGCGATCGGCCAGGTCGGCCAAACGGATTTCAATGACGAAGTGGCAACGGGTCTTGATCACGTGAGATACGTGGGTGAGATCGGTCACGAATGGACACCCAACGAAGATAGAACCCGTTTGCGAACACGAATTGGAATTGAAACAGCTGATGCCGACGAAGATCGTCGAAGCTATGATGGCGTCTACGTGGCAGTGGACGGTCGGCATCCGATCGGGGAACGGACTGAGATTTTCGGCGAGGGACGCATCCATTTGCGCGACTACGATGGAGCCTTTGCGCTTCCCGACCCCACAATGCGCGAAGATGAGCGCTACCGCCTCACAGGTGGCGCGCGTTACGCCATTAATCGCTATTTCGATCTCATTGGCGAAGCGGGCTGGGCCGCAAACCACGCCAATGTGGATGAGCGTCAGTATGACGGCTTTGTATTCAGGCTGGGCGTAGAAACCAATTTTAACATTTGGAGATCAGACGACTAAAGCACACGCGAAGACGCGCGCTACCGCCTCACGGTGGCGCGCGTTACTCACTTAACCTCAATTTCAATCTCTTTAATGAGGCGCGCTAGGCCGCAATCCACCCCAAAGAGCGAGGGCGTTAGTATTTCGGCTTTGTATTCAGGCTGGGCGTAAAAACCGATTTTAAATTCTGGATATCAGAGGACTAACATATGCGCCATCGCAACGGGGGGACGATTGTTCCCGGGGTACGCTCGCGAGCAAATTTCTTAGTCGAATTGATTGTCGCAGTTTCCTATCTCGCCATTCTTCTCATTGGCGCGCGGGTATCATTTAATTCCGAGTACGCGCCGATGGCTCGTACCTTCTTTCTGACATTTGGCATTATAGCTTTGTGGAGATACACGTGGCTTGGCTGCCATTTGTGGAGAGCGCGCAAATATTCTCTTGATGTCTTTCCTGAGTTGCGAAAGCGGGCGGACAAGATTAGCGCGCAATCAAAAGTCGACCACATCTACGTCCTGATTACTTCTTACTTCATCGACCCCGACCATACCTTTCAGGTTTTTGACTCCATCGTGAGAAACGCCCTCGACTACGGTGTGCCCACAACGATTGTCGCCGCGATTACCGATGAAGAAGATGCAACAGCCCTCCGCGCCGTGCTTAGTGCCCGTGGAAATCCGTCGACGATCGAGATCATAACGCAGTTTCAAAGCGGAGAAGGCAAACGCCCCGCTATGGCGGAGGCTTTAAGAACGATCGCCAGGCGCTTGCCGTCACCAAATTCTGTGGTCGTATTTATGGATGGCGATGTTCGGCTTGAACCCGGTGCACTCCGAATGACAATCCCGTTTTTCCTCGCTGATCCAGACCTCGGGGCCCTTACGACAAACAACAGCGCCAATGTAGATGGCGGCTCATGGACGCGAGAGTGGTTTGCGGTGCGATACGCGCAGCGCAACCTCTATATGAGCTCCCTATCTTTGTCAGACCGGGTTCTATGTCTGACAGGCCGCTTCAGCGTCTATCGGACCTCAATGGTCGTTGAGCCTGAATTCATAGACATCGTCGAGAGCGATCATATACGCCATTGGCGTTTTGGACGGATTCCATTGTTAAGTGGCGATGACAAGAGCACTTGGTTTTACCTCCTGAAAAAAAGGCGAAATATGCTCTACGTGCCGGACGTCTTTGCCATTGGCTTTGAAAAGTTACCGGACAAGATGAATTTTTTCGAAGGGACGACGTCCTTGATGACACGCTGGTACCGCAATATGTTGCAGACCAGCTGGCGCGCGATTGGCCTCGGCCCAGGACATTTGGGGGGGTTCGTTTGGTGGGCACTTGTTGATCAACGCATCTCTTACTGGACAACGTTAGTGGGACCCGTTGTGGCGGTCCTGCTCGCTTTAACAATTCATCCGGTCTTTATTCTCTTCTATTTCATATGGGTGCTTATCACTCGGCTTGTTACGTCAATTGCCATTTCATTTCGAACCGACCGCTTCTCGATGCTTTGGCCAGTCCTGACATATTACAATCAGATCATTGGATCTTGGCTGAAAACATACGTTATGTTTCGTCTCAATCACCAGGGTTGGACTCGACAACCAATCAACAACAAAGTACCCAAACAACGATTTCAAGACGTTGTCAGTTTGATACTTCACGTAACGACACTGGGCGCGTTTCTCCTAGCCGTCACTTTCTTTACGGGCCTTCTGAATATGCCCGAAGACGGGGGTTGGATGCTTTTCCGGCTCTCTGATTTTTGATCGGACCACAGGAGGGAAACGTCATTACTGGAATTGGCCAATTACTTTCGCGAAGCGGAAAGCAAACGCCTACAAGGGATGAAAATGATTCTGCCACGACAGGGTCGGAACATGATGCCATCATCCCTGGCGTGACGACTGAACACCGTGATGGCCGAGTGCATGTTTGGATTGATCCACAATTCACGGTACTTGCCCGCGGCGATACCCACAAAGGGGTTGCACTGTCGTTGCAAGGGCTTGAGATTGAGAATGGTGCACCCTTATCGCGCACCAACCAAGCCGCGCCCATGCAACTCCGACTTGAAATTGGTACGTTCGTGCTCGAACTCTCTGTGAAGGCCAAGTATCAAACGGAAGGCAATCGCGACGGTAAGACGACATCCATTTACGAATTTGTCAATCTGGCGGGTGGCACGAAGGAAGCGCTGCGGCGCTACATACGCGCGCATCTTACAGGTCACATTTTGTCTGTTGACGATTTAGTACGAAGCCAAGACTCGCCCACTGGTGTTCGAGGCGCTAACGCACGCGGACTAAGAGCTCAACGGAGAAACAATAACTTTATCGCACGAACAGTTCGCACATTATTCAATCTTGCCGTGGCGCTGACTGCCCTTGTTGTCATATTCGGATTTGGCGGCGCCCTGGTTTTGGAGCGGCTCACGATTGTTCATGGTGCCTTTGCTTCCGTCACCGCCCCCAGCGTGGAGATGTCAGCGCCTGTTGGCGGCCAGGTTTTAGTGGCAGGACCAAGGGCCGGTGCATCTGTCAGTGTCGGCTCCGAGTTGGCACAAATGCCAGACTCGCGAACTGTGTTTCGTTCGCCGTGCGATTGTATTGTCACTTTTGCGGTGGAAGATAGCTCCTGGGTTCGCCGCGGTGATCCAATCTACCGCCTTGCACGCAATTCGCCTGATGCTCTGAGAGTGGAGATGCTCGTACCTTTGACTCAGATGAACCGCATTCACCGCGGTCAAGCCGCTTACATCCTGTGGCCGGAAACCGGCGAGACTATTCAGGGAACAATTGAAGTTATCACACTGGAAGGTACCGCCGAGCCCCGCACTGGCTTTCCAAATTCGCTGCGCGAAGACAATCGTTTTGCTTCTGTAATCATTGCAACCAACAGCCCTATGGATCCGGCAATGATTGGCCAACCGATCAACGCTTATGTGCGCACGAACGTCACTTTTCTTGAACGGATTGCCCGTTTTGTTGGTGGAATGACCGTAACCGATAACTCGGCCGAAGCTTTAGAGGCGTCTGGCGGTAGCAATCAGGAAACCCTTACGCAGCCCGTTCAGCGTCCCACACCGTAGGATTTCGCGCCACACAAAGGTTCCTGCTGCACTACTCCCAGTAAACTCAGGTCGCGCGAAAAAGACTGTCGCGGACGCTCACACCGCGCCAGGCGAACAATGCAAATCCCAACGCTAGAAGTAATTCAGAATATTCCCGCGGCATATAACCGAAATCTTCGAATGAATAGATCTGGTAGGAATGAACTAAATAGGCGCCGAGAAAGACCGGCAAATAGACGACAGGTGAAACTGGGAAAGCAAAAACACGCACCATCCATCTGACCGGCGGAAGTAGAGCGACAAGCGGCAAGAGAACGCCTACGACCAAGATGAAGTCGTTCAAGATGATCCCCTTGGCGCGGTTGAGCATTGGTAAATTATGAAAATTGATTTCATTCTGGACGTTCTCGGCAAAGATTCCAGAGGTCGGCGTTTCCAAACCTAGTATCCGCTGGCCCCAGCTGACCTCCTCACCAAACGCAACGAACATCAACGCAGCCCAGGCGAGGATTGGAATGTATCGCCATCTGGGACCATCTTTGAGCGATTGGCTTGCCCGCATTGCCATCACAAATCCGACGGCGGCAAGCAGAAAAAGAAGAGCCTGGGCGTCTTCGATGACGCCCCCTTCCTTCAGCCAGGTTCCGCGAGGGTTTTCACTTTCGGCAATCACTTGAAAAAACAACACCAGGGCCAAGGTCACTGCACATGCCAGCGCAAATGCTTCAAGTACCGCAAGGGGATTAGAGGCTGATTGGTTCGAGTCTTGAGTTCTCATGACATTCCCAATATAGCGCAAAAACCGGCGTTTGTGAATTTGAACTGCCGTCCTCTAACGCCGAATACCGCCCATTGCTGTTTGGTACCCAGGGCTCCATGCAGCTTCGATGCAACATCACTGCAGCTGAACCACGGGAACGGGGCAGTTTCAGCTCAAAGCGTGGCCTCGTGCATCGGCAAGAATCGGGTGTTTCGAGATATCGATATTGAAGAGCGGCTAAATCTGCGATGCTGCCGGGGCGGATCAGACAGCTAGCTCATGTACCCGTTCTACCAATGCCTTTGCGGCCACGTCGAATGCTGAAAACTGATGTTTCAGCTGCGGCACCAAATCAGGTTCTTGACGCCGCCGCTCTGCCCACATTTCCGATGAAAAGTGCCAGGTATTCCCCCCAGCGTTGACTTCCAGAGCATAGACCTTGGATGTATTGATATCTCTAACGAAATCGATCCCGAGAAGCGGAATATCGCCGAAAGCCGCGGCGACCTTTTTTGCCATAGGCAGCATGTCTTCTTCGTAATGGGCGATAATGGTGCGCTCAAATTTCTGCGTAAAATCGCCCGCTTCTAGTACTTTATCGGGTGCATCTAAATCTGGGGACGGGCGATCGGAACGTGTCCTAATTCCAAAGATGGCTTCACCAAGAAAAGTTGTAACTCGATATGTTGTTGGGTATTCGCCGGTGTAAATGAACTTCTGAACGGCATACCCTTTTACGCTCCAATTTATCGGATGGTTTCCAGGAAATTCGGACGGCGTTACGGTTTCAGCTCGCTGTCTCCTCATGACCTGAATGCCCGCACCTTGAGAGGTCAAACGAAGGTCCATCGGTTTTAACAGTACATATTCGCCGAATAATATGGGATCCAAAGGCATGCCAAAACTGAAGGGCATAGCTGGCGGGGTTGGTATTCTGTTTTTGCGGAATATTTCCTGCTGTTCTAACTTATCGATGGGAACATTTCTTAGGATAGGGCCTCGCTTAATGGCGAACCCGAACTCTTGGTTAAGAGACACTGTTAGAGTTGGATATTGCCATTCCGCGTCAGGAAGCGTTTCTCTCAACCCTGCACCGACATAAAAAATTGTGATGCTTGGATCAATGGCATGAGCCTTTGCGGCGATTTCTTGAAAGTCTTGCTCATACTCTGGGCCACGATGGATCAGGATCAAATTTCTTCGGGTCATGGAACTGGATTTTGCTCTGCTTTTGATGGCAATTTGCTCAATGCTGGCTGCTATGTGCAAGGCCGATATTGATACGACAAACCGCTCGATCGCAATAGGTCGCATTTCCCGCACTGCCAAGCTGAATTGAGCGTGGTGTTTTCGGCGTCGTGATGGCTGCGTTTTGAGTTTTGGTCACGGTAACTCAGCGCGCAACCCGGCGCCGGGCGATCAGCCCTCCCCCGGGAGCCATGAGCCATGAGCGCCGCAATTTGGCGTGAGAGAAAAATGGCGCACCGGACTGGATTCGAACCACGGGCATACTGACTGGTGCTGTCAGACAAAAGCGAAGTAGTCTCCAAAATCACCGTCGAAATTGCACCTAGGCGGCGACTTGCCGCCATTCAGCCAAGGCCGATGCACGATCTGCCTTGAACGCTTCTCTGTGGTTTAGATGACGGTCCTGATTGAAATGATTATGTACTGACGATTGGATGGAGACGAACTTCTGAAGTGACTTACTGCTTCTGAACTTCGCCATCATTCGTTCTCGACGACGGAATGGTTGGTGAGAGTTTTCTGCTCGATTATTCATCCACTGGCCCGTTACCTGGGCATTCTCATTGCCGATTATCTTCAGAGCTGCGCGGTAAGAGCGGAGCAAGTCAGTCACAATCGCCTTTGGCTGGCCGTACCGTTTCATCGCTTTCTTCAGGAACTTAAGCGCCGCCCAGCGATCCCGCTTCTTAGTTACAAACGCTTCAAGAACCTCGCCTTCATGGTCAACAGCACGCCACAGATAGTGTGTTTCGCCGTTGATGCGAACGAACACTTCATCCATGTGCCACTGCCATTGAGTGTAGCGACGCAATCGTGCTGCGCGCTTCTTTCGGATCTCAGCTGCAAACAAAGGTCCGAAACGGTTCCACCAAGCACGAACAGTCTCGTGGCTGATATCGATGCCTCTTTCATGCAAAAGGTCTTCAACATTTCGCAGTGAAAGAGGAAAGCGGACATACATCATCACGGCGAGGCGGATGATCTCGGGTGAAGTCTTGAAATACCGGAAGGGATTTGTCATGAAACGAAGCTAACGAGCCAGATTCAGCCGCTCAAGCCACTTTCCTCTGACAAAGCCGGGAATATCAATTTCAATATCAGGGAAAAGTAGATGCCTAACAGCGGACGTTGAGCCCTGTCACGGGCATTGTCAGGAAAAATCGGATTCGATGAAGAGTATGATTACGCCAACAAATCGGCCGCGAAGGTTGGCAACAAATCGTGCCGATACAGTTGGTCCAATAACAGGATAGCGGCAGTCCACGCGCCGACGCTCACAAACAATCTTAGGGCAAAAAATGAAGCGGCGGCAGCGAACAACATTATGTTGATAAATTCATACAGGCCAGAATCCCACATCGGTAATTCGATAGACTGGTCCAAGACCCAATTTGTTTGCGTAGCGATGAAGAGAAGAAAAGCGAGAACCACGAGGAACACCGAAAAACGGAACTGCCTACGCAACGTTGAGTGCAAGCTCCTTCGTATTGTTAAGTCCAGTGAGTACAAGAACCCGACCACAAACCCACCGATAACTGCACCCAGAATCCACAAATTACTGGAGACGTGCCCAGATGGACCGCAAGTCGTGAGAGCCGCATATAGAAAATAGAGCCAGACGAGCGGAAACGAAACTAACGCCCCAAACCAGCTAAGCGGATCCTCGAATGGACTAAGGCGTTGAAATGGCGCCGTTCGGCCCATATCCTTGGCCCTTACGAAAGCGACCGCCACTCCCGAGATAAGAATGAAAATTGATGTGACCTGCGCTTCGGAGCAAGTCTCCACAGGAACTGAACGAAAGGCGATGCCCGCCAACTCGCGCCATCGGTCCAACCAGAGCGAGATCCATGGCGCCCCAAAGTCATAGTAAAAGGGGAGTACTCCCCAAAGTACTGCCGCCACGACGAAACCGCGAAAAAGGCCAAATGTGCAAGTGCCCAGTTGTTTCAATACCGTCCCCATTGATCGCAGCTGCGGACTGCCACAGCCGAATGCCTAAGTGGCAGCCTTGGTAGGGGGATCGTCCAAGTCGTTGTTAACAACGGGCTCACTAGACTAATCGAATCGCGCCTAATAGCCATGAACCTGAAGTGCATCGTCTTCAAATGTCGTCCCTGACACGTAGCCCATCAAAGTTGAACTGATGGGCTCAGCGAGTGCATCGAACCATCCGGTAGTTTCAGGGTCGCCACCCAACAGCCCATCCAGATCGTAATGTCCTTGGTCAAGGATCTCAGATATGAACAATCCGTCGGTCATCCCCAAATCATAGTCCTCACCAAGTGAACCAGTGGTCGCAACCGGCTCAAGCCCGTTGTGTATTTGCGGATCATTGATTACCAAAGCGCCCGCCTTGTCGAAGCCGTCGCTCAGATTGACCTGGGTTTGGGTGTAGCTGAAGGAAGTCATTTGCCCACTGGTCGTCGGCGAGGTGTCATAATCAAAATGACTTGAAAGCAGATCTACCTCGCTGGTCATCAGACCACTGAGGATTGGTGCCAACGATTCGATGGATCCACCAAAGCCCGTTTCAGAAACAAATAATCCGCTTGGTCCTTCACCCGCTATGCCGAAATCGACAAGCCCTGACGCATCGGTGTTGTTATCCACGCTGTCGAAATTTGCTGTCAGGCTGGTCGCCGAAATAATGGCGGGCGACGCGAGGGCGGAGGGCGGGTCAACGGACAAGGTCAGCGTGGCAGAGATTGAATCCCCGTCCGCGTCCGATCCGAGGATGTCGAATTCCATGTCAAACGGTTGACCTTCGCCGAGGATACCCAGCGTGAAAGCCCCCAGAGTGAAACCGGCGGTTCCCGTATCACCGCTTACTGAGATGCCGCTGAACGGATCATCCGTAAATATCTGGTATTCATAACCTTCCGGCATGCCGGTCAACACCAACTGGCCACCGATAATTGTCGCGGTGCCGGAGAAGGTATTGATGCTGTTGTCAGGGTCATAGACCACCGCGCCCAAATCGTCGTAGATGATCACATAGGTTATCGCCACTAGGACGTCGTCGAGATCACCATGGACGTCCTGATCGCCGTCGGTGGCCCATGCAGTGATCGTAAAGTTCGCCGTCCCACTACCGGTAATCCGCGGCACATCCTGCCGGAATGAGTTCGCGGAAACGACGCCGTCCCAGGCAAATCCTGTCGTCGAGACCCCGTCGGTCACAGCGTTATAAACGAATTCGATCTTGACCGACTCGGTGTCATTGATGCTGTTGCCACCGCCGACGCCAATTCGACCTTGTGATGTATTCACCGTTCCGGGATCACCCTCGAGAATCATGTCGACATTGTTGACGTTGTTGGCGCCGTCATCAGCGCCGACCGCCTCAAAGCCCGAGTTACCGCCCGAAATGCCGCTCAGGAGGTCTTCACTGATCTCTGATCCGTTCTGAAGGTCGACGTCGATCTGAGCAATCCATTGATCGCCGGACGGATCCAAGACAACGGTCAAGACCACGGTATCGGTCCCGGAATCGTAAACGCTGTTACCATTCTCATCGACATAACCGGTAAGTGTGCTGGTGCCATAGCCGCTCAGAAGGACCGGTACACCACCTGAGAACAAAAGATTGCCGTCAGTGTCACTGGCTTGCGTGTTGTCGGTGCCGACAAAGACGGCATCGCCAAGGCCGTCCGCTCCGGCCTCGAATGTCAGCGTGGTAGACGCCGTCGTCGGCGCTGCGTTGGTGATGTTGAGTGGATCGCCTGCCAAGAGGCTGGGCACATCATCGACCACATCGACGTTAAATGTCCCAGTGACCCCGTCGCCGTCGATGTCGGTTGCCATGAAGGTGACCCCGGTCAGCGTCGCCGTATCTTCGGTATCGTTTGAGGGATGTGCGATGGGCTGTACCAGTGTCACGGTGTATTCGTAGTCCACCGTGCCGTCGCCGTTGTCGGTGGCGTTCGTGATCGAGATCCGAATGACCTCACTGTTGTTTCCGTCCGACCGGCCCACGAGATCGCCCGCCTCGAGCGCAAAGACCACATTGGAACCATCGTTTGTATCGAACTGGGAATCGAGTCCCGCTGTATCCACCAGTGTAAAGGCGGTATTGATATCGAGCGGCGTGTCGTTGACGTAGTCGAGGGTGATCGTCCCCGTGCCGGTGAGCGATTCAGTTGAATCGGTTTCGGTGGCGAGCGGTGTATCCACGTTGGCAAAGGCGAAACCGTCTTCGTCGACCAGGGCAGATGTGGCCGTCTGGCTGGGCGTGGAGTCAGGTTGAAGAGTGATGCTAACCGTCGCGGTGGAAGCATCACCATCGCCATCCACAATGGTATAGTCGAAGGTCACGGTACCCGCTTCGCCCGCGCCCGGTTCATAGTCGAACGACCCGTCGCCGTTGAGCGTTAGGTTTCCCGAGCCAGACAACGAGCCACCAACAAGTGTCACCGCCGGGCTGTCCTGGTCGTCGGCGCCAAAGACGTCGGCGCCATTGCCGTTATCGGCTAGAACATTTCCGCTCACGGTCGTATTTTCTGTTATCTGGGCAATGATATCGTCCCGCGCCTCTGGAACGTCGTCATAGACCGTCACATCGAATGCGCCGGTCCCCGATGTGCCGTCGCTATCGGTTGCCGTTACCTGGATGCCGGAAAAGTCAATTGAGTCCTCATCATCATTGAACGGCTGATCTACTGGCTGACTGAGTGTGACGGTATAGGAATAGGTGTAGCTACCGCCACCATTGGCAGTCGGGCCCGAGTCAAGCGAAATGCGGATTACCTCGGTCGCGCCGGCATCGATGGTGCCAACGAGATCGCCGCCAACAAGCGCGAACACCACCGCTTGACCACCTGACGTGAGTTGGGTGTCATACGACGCCAAATCGTCAAGAACGAGGGCCGCATCGAGATCCGCGGGGACATCGTTGAGATAGTCCACCGTGATGGAACCCGAATTAGCCGCCTGGCCGCCCCAATCGGCTTCCGTGGCCAGCCCGTCGTCCACATTCGCTGTGCCTAGGCCATCTTCGTCCACTTCAGTATTCGTGGTTTCAAGGGTCGTGACCGAATCCGAGACGTCCACTGTGAAGCTGGCGGTGGACGCATCGCCGTCGTCATCCTCGATGGTGTAATTGACCGTAGCCGTGCCAGAGAACCCGTCCACCGCCGTGAAGGTCACCTCACCCGTGAGCGTATTGATCGAAGCTGAACCCGTGGCCGTGCCGCCCACAACCGACGCGCCGGTCAAAACGATGGGATCGTCCGCACCAGATACATCATTGGAAAGCACGTCCACATCGATGGGCGTCGTGTCCACCGTATTGTGAGACCCATCATCCACCGCCTCGGGCACATCGTCCACAATGGTGACATCGACAGTGCCCGAAGTCGTGTCGCTGTCGCTATCAGTTGCCGTGTAGCTGATGCCATTGAGAACAATTGAGTCCTCATTATCATTGGTCGGATGTTCGATTGGCCGGCTGAGCGTCACCGTGTAGGTGTACTCGTATTCACCGCCGCCATTGTCCGTCGGCGTATCCTCGATGTGGATGCGGATCACTTCGGTGACGCCCGCATCGACGCTACCCACGAGATCGCCCGTCCCGCCATCGATGACGAAGGTAACCGGTTGACCATCCGCCGTCAGCTCAAGGTCATAAGCCGCCAGATCATTGAGCACCAAGGCCGCATCAAGATCGCCTGGTACGTCATTGCCGTAATCGATGGTGATGGTGCCGGTGTTCACTGCCAGCTCATTGGAGTCCGTCTCTGTGGGCAGAAGCGGGTTCTCATCCAGGTTCGCATCGCCCAGACCATCTTCATCGACGGTGGTGTTGGTGTCTTGCGCGGAAGGCGTTGAGTCCGCCAGAAGGGTGATCGTTACCGTCGCGGTTGATTCGTCGCCATCCTCATCAGTGATGGTGTAATCAAAGGTGACCGTGCCCGTCTCACCCGGCAGGGGATCATAAGTAAAGCTGCCATCAGCGTTCAGCGTCAGGTTGCCCAAAACGCCGATGTCCGTTGAGTTGAATGAGCCGCCCACAAGCTCAACATAAGGCGTGTCCTGGCCATCGGCCCCGGCAACATCAACGCCGTCGCCATTATCGCTCAGCACATTGCCCGTCACATTGGCGTCTTCAGAAGCTTGCGTGAAGGCATCGTCTTGCGCTTCAGGCACATCGTCCACGATGGTCACATCCACCGTGCCCGAGATGGTGTCGGTGTCGCTATCCGTTGCCGTATAGCTGATGCCGCTCAGGACAACGCTGTCCTCATTGTCATTGGTGGGGTGATCCACCTCTTCGCTCAGCGTCACCGTGTAGGTATAGGTGTAGCTGCCGCCGCCGTTGGCGGAAGGTGTGTCTTCGATCGAGATGCGGATGACTTCCGTCGCGCCCGCATCGATGGTGCCGACCAAATCGCCGCCAACAAGCGCGAAGACAACGTCCTGGCCGCCCGAATCAAGCTCAAGGTCATAGGCCGCAAGGTCATTGAGCACCAAGGCCGCATCAAGATCCGCCGGCACGTCATTGCCGTAATCAATGGTGATGGTGCCGGTGTTCTGCGCCAACTCGTTGGAGTTGGTTTCCGTACTTAGAAGCGGGTTCTCATCGAGGTTCGCGTCCCCAAGGCCGTCTTCATCAACCGTGGTGTTGGTGTCCTCGGCTGTGGGCTCGGAATCGAGATTGATCGTCGCCGTCGCGGTCGATTCGTCGCCATCGCCATCGGTGATGGTGTAATCGAATGTGACCGTGCCTTCTTCGCCAGCGCCCGGTTCATAGGTGAACGAGCCATCAGCGTTCAGCGTCAACGTGCCCGTTCCCGAGAGCGAACCGCCCACTTCCGTCACCGCAGGCGTGTCCTGGCCATCGGCGCCAAACACGTCCGCGCCGTTGCCATTGTCGCTCAGCACATTGCCAGTGACGTCAGCGTCCTCGGGGGCTTGGTCAAACGTGTCGTCTTGCGCCTCGGGCACATCGTCCACAATGGTGACATCGACAGTGCCCGAAGTCGTGTCGCTGTCGCTATCAGTTGCCGTGTAGCTGATGCCATTGAGAACAATTGAGTCCTCATTATCATTGGTCGGATGTTCGATTGGCCGGCTGAGCGTCACCGTGTAGGTGTACTCGTATTCACCGCCGCCATTGTCCGTCGGCGTATCCTCGATGTGGATGCGGATCACTTCGGTGACGCCCGCATCGACGCTACCCACGAGATCGCCCGTCCCGCCATCGATGACGAAGGTAACCGGTTGACCATCCGCCGTCAGCTCAAGGTCATAAGCCGCCAGATCATTGAGCACCAAGGCCGCATCAAGATCGCCTGGTACGTCATTGCCGTAATCGATGGTGATGGTGCCGGTGTTCACTGCCAGCTCATTGGAGTCCGTCTCTGTGGGCAGAAGCGGGTTCTCATCCAGGTTCGCATCGCCCAGACCATCTTCATCGACGGTGGTGTTGGTGTCTTGCGCGGAAGGCGTTGAGTCCGCCAGAAGGTTGATCGTCGCCGTGGCTTGGCTTTCGTCGCCATCGCCATCGGTGATGATGTAATCAAATGTAACCGTGCCTTCTTCACCGGCGCCCGGCTCATAAGTGAACGAGCCATCGGCGTTGAGCGTCAACGTACCCGTTCCCGAGAGCGAACCGCCCACTTCCGTTACCGCAGGCGTATCCTGGCCATCAGCACCGAACACATCCGCGCCGTCGCCATTGTCATCCAGCACATTGCCGGTGACATCGGCGTTCTCAGCAGTTTGGTCAAAGGTGTCGTCTTCAGCTTCGGGCACATCGTCCACAACGGTGACATCAAAGGTGCCAGATTCCGTGTCGCCATCGTCACCATCTGTAACCGTGTACTGAATGCCGTTGAGAACAACGCTGTCCTCATTGTCATTGGTGGGGTGATCAACTTCTTCGCTTAGCGTCACCGTATAGGTATAGGTGTAGCTACCGTCGCCATGATCGGTGGGGGTGTCATTGATCGAGATACGGATGACTTCTGTCGCGCCGCCGTCGATGGTGCCCACAAGGTCATCGCCATCCTTGGCGAAGACCACCGCTTGGCCGTCTGCTGTCAGTTCCGTGTCATAACCGGCGAGATCATCAAGAACAATTGCAGCGTCGACATCGGCCGGCACATCATTGCCGTAGTCAACCCAGATCGAACCTGTGTTCTGCGCCATCTCGTTGGAGTTGGTTTCCGTGCTCAGAAGCGGGTTCTCGTCCACATTCGCATCGCCCAGACCATCTTCATCGACGGTCGTGCCGCCAGCCTCAACTGCGGGTTCAGAATCCGGTTGCAGCTTGATCGTGACCGTGGCGGTGGATTTGTCACCGTCGCCATCTTCGATCGTGTAGTCAAAAGTGACTGAGCCTTCTTCACCCGCCGCAGGCGTGTAAGTGAAGGTCCCGTCGTCATTGTAGTCCAGCGTTCCCGAGCCAGAGAGATTTGAGGAAACAACCTTGGTCGCGTCGGTCCAATCAACCCCGTCGGCGCCATCTTCGTCATTGGCCATCACATCGATGGTAACAGGGTCGTTTTCGTTTGCCTGGCCAGCGCTGTCATCTTTCGCTTCCGGCACATCGTCATAGACGGTGACATCAAAGGCGCCGGTGACCGAGTCGCTGTCACTATCCGTTGCCGTGAACTCAATACCCGCCAGGGTCTCAAGGTCTTCATTGTCGTGAGCGAGGTGATCAATGGGCTGTGACAACAAAACGGTATATTCGTAGTCAACCGTGCCGTCGAAATTGTTCGTGGACGATGTAATCGAAATGCGGATGACTTCCGTGGCGCCGCCGTCGATGGTGCCCACAAGATCGCCGCCAACGAGTGCAAAGCTGACGGATTGCCCACCAGAGCCCAATTGTGCGTCGTATGACACAAGGTAATTGATTGCAAACGCGGCATCGATATCGACTGGCACATCGTCGCCGTAGTCGATCGTAATGATCTGAGTCGCGGTCAACAATTCTGTCGAGTCTGTTTCCAGGGCCGTGGGCTCGTCGACATTGGCAAATGCGAACCCGTCTTCGTCAACTTCTGCGTTCGCTGCTTCCTGAGTAGGCTCGGCGTCATCCAGTAGCGTGATGGTGACCGTTGCGGTCGAGCCGTCGCCATCGCCGTCAAGGATCCGGTATTGGAATGTGACAACGCCGTCCTCTCCCGGCGCGGGATCATATACGAACGAACCGTCGGCATTCAGTGTCAATGCGCCAGCGCCCGTTAATGATCCGTCAACGTAGGATACAACCGGTGTGCCTTGTTCATCCGCCCCGAATGTATCTTCGCCACTGCCATTGTCATCGAGCACATTACCTGTCACATCCGCATCGACTGACTGCTGCGCAAAGGCATCATCGAGGGCGAGCGGAACATCGTCGTTGATCGTAACGTTGAAAACACCGTCTCCGGTTTGGCCATTCCCGTTTGTAACCACGATCGAAACGTTCAGAAGAACGGCGTCGTCTTCACTGTTGGGGTCGGGATGATCGACAACCCCTGAAAGAATGGCCTCATACGTGTAAGTGTAAGTTCCGTCCAAGTTCTGGTCGATTGAGATGATCGTAATGCGAATGACTTCATTGCCGTTTGCGGAGCCCACCAGATCGCCACCCGGCTCCACGATAAATGTCACCGGCAGGCCCATCGAGGTTAGTTGGCCGTCCAAACCGTCCGTCAGGAATGTGAATGCCGCGGCGGGATCGACCGGGGGAGCCCCTAGGTAGTCGACTGTGATGATGCCGATGTCGTTCGACGTCCCGCTGGGCACGAGATCGTCTTCATCCTCGTAAACGTCGGTACTCTCAAGGGCCGGCGGCTCGGGCCGCTCAGACCGTGGGGTCAGGAAAATTTCTTCCCACTCCGGATACCCGAAGGCAAGTTCCGTAGGCGGGAGAAGCGGCGTAATTGGAAGACCGGGATCTATAGCGCCCGGATCGACGACGAAATTACCACCGGAACTAAGTGCTTCAGCAGGGCTCGTTGGTTCCGGGATGATCTCTTCATAGATCACAGGAAAAATGAGCCCGTCGACTTCAAACGTGTCGTATAGGGCGTCCGCATCTTCAATACGAATTTGCTCGCCCGTGGGCAAAGTCACCAGCAGATCACTACCGTCGACCGAAACGCCATCAAACGTCACGCCTTCTGGCACAACGTAGATTCGACTCTCGAGGATTGAAGATGATCCGGAATTTGCGCCCAGCTCAGGTGCGGCATCAGAATCTGCTGTACCGGTTTCGACAGGAGTCGGTGTGCTCCCGCCTACGGCAGCCGCATCCAACGCATCGCTCTCAGAAACTGACAAACCCCACACCCCACAAGATTGCCCCTGTGGTGCAGCACCTGTTCCCGCAGATTACTGCCCAATTTCAGAGGCACTCGTATCTTCGCCACGGCATGATCACGAAACTTGATCAAAACAAGTGCGGCTTAACGCCATGACCTAGAAAACGTTAACGATTATACCATGCAGAAAGGGGGCCGTTGCCCTTCGTCCGCCGGTTAAGGCACCAGAGCTACTCGTTTTTGGAGTATTTCTTTTGGACGTAATGCAACTCCGTCCAAGCCATTGAAAATAAAAGAGAAAAACGAACTCAATCAGTTGGCTGAATGTGTCATTTCTATCACAGATTGAGAGAACTTCTGCTACACTTTGGTTCTCCACCGAACCTGACCGAAGAACGGCGCGAGATGATCAAACCCGTCCCGTTTTCTTGAGGATGTGGTTCATAATGAGACACAAGAAACCTTGCCAAATCTGGGGGAGCGGCAATTATCCCGTACCCCGGTGGGGGCTGTCAGCAGCGAACCCGTATCTACATTCTCACTGATAACAGTGAGAGCGCGGCTCATCGACAAACAATTCGGCCCTAGGCTGCAGTCGACTGACTAAGTAATTGTTGAAGCAAAGCGTTGTCGCTGCGAAGCCTCTCCATATCTGTTGGTGTGGCATAATCTGCGAAGTAACTCGCGTATGACTCAAAAAGACTCTCAAAGAATTCCGGTCGCCCCCGATCGGAACTATCAATGCCTGGAAAAAACGCAGCCATTGCCTGATAACTCCATCCTGTTGGCGGCAATAGGGGGTCAGACAAAGCACTTAGCATCCACTCGCGAATGTCTGAAGGCTCATGTGCATCTGGATCTGCAAAACCTAAACGATTGGGCGAAGCAACATATACTGTTTGACCAACATGCTTACCTCCCAAAACGTATAGTGTCGTTATTGGGTCAGCAGCATGAAGTACTCGTAGTCCCGCGGGCCGATGCGAATCGGTCAACCTCGCAACAAGGGCAGGATCATTCACAGGAAGCGCGCCAGGGTCTGTGCGGGTAATGCCGAAAGCAGATTCCGCAAAGAAGCGTTCTTGTAGCTTTTCGGTCGTCAGAGTTTCCGCCCAGAGTCTATCACCGCTCACGGGGGCTGCAAAGCTGACTAACTTCAATGCATCCCATGGCCACGCACCAAGCCCCTCTGGCATAGACGGTCCAAAGCCGTCTCCTAGTAACATTGCGCTGACGAAATGCTGAGCCAACCCACCCCCAAGGCTGTGCCCAGTGACAAAGATTCGCCGCGGCGGCTGACCTGCCGCACGCCCAGAAATAAATGAAAATACTGAGCGTAGCTTGGGCAACATGCTCCTCATACTTTGTGCGAATCCACGGTGAACTTCGCCGACGTGCGAGATGTCAGGAGCCGCGACAAAGTCATAGCCTAGATCAGTTATCCAATCTGGGTTTCCGCGCGCTTCGTCGTCACTGAAGGCCAACCTGGCCGCTCGAGTTAGCGATCCACTTCGGCTTCCACGGAAGGCAATGTGAACATCGTAGTCGTTTGTACCGTTAATATGGCGCATGAGAACGAAGCCCATCATGCTCAAGGAAGCGGGTTGTCCGGGTTCACCCTTGTCCCCGGTGCCACCTTCAAATGCTATTAGCAAATCCCTTGCACCATTTTGGGCCAAGCCGCCTGCATTTGCCACGTGTTGGATGTGAACCGCTTCCTCCTCGCCGCCAGTAGGACGGGCACAAAAATGAACTTCCGCAATTCGCCCTGTGATTGCACCAGGCGTCTCTAGAATAGTCCAGGTCTCGTCGGGGACGCTGGCAGAAGGCAGCCACGGACGTAGAGTGTCATATCGAAAGAGAATGGGATCATGCAAAGGATTGTCGTCGAACCCCTGAAGCCGACCTGGTCCGCGATAACCGAATTGAGCCGGGGCGGTATTCAAGTTGCGTGCATCACCTGACCCCGCCCATGCTCGCACACGACTCATGATGGCCTGTCGTGCTTCGCCGCTCTCGTGTTTTTCGTAATATGGGTCGATTGGCCATACGAGTGATTGAGCGTAAAGTTGGTAACTTAAGATGCAAAGATCCATATGATACGGCAGAGGATGGTAGGGAAGCCCATCAAGCTCTGCGAAAGTAGGAACGCCAACGGCAGTTGGTATGCGGAGAGACGTACAAGCGCCCAGGGCGCTTAGCGCGGCTGCCCCAAGCAGAAGATTGCGACGTGATATTTGTGTTGATGATTCCTTTGGAACAATCAGACTATGGCTAGTAACGGAAATGACAGATTCTTGAGCAGCAGCAATGTCCTGGTGTCCAACAATTTCATTCTTGCCGACCATATTGTCAGTTACCTTTTTCTAGAATCGCCTTGAACAAGTTTGGTAGGTCGCTTCACTTCATTTTGTGCCAGATTTTTGCATTAACAGTTTAGTCACCAATTGCGAATCTTCCATCACACAATGAACTAGCACAATCCGCGGCTCAGTTCTTGGGAGTTGATCAGGAATAACCGATCCCCCGAAAGAGACCGATAGAGACTTTCCGCACAATTGCACCTGGTTGCTCGTGCGCCGGTGCGGTTGCCTCTGACTGCGGCGCACAAAGTCGCAGGAATGCAGGCGTTTTTTGAAGAACACAGAGACGGTGTCTGGGAGACAGGACTGGGTGGCGGAGAGAGAGGGATTCGAACCCTCGGAACGCTCGCGCGCTCAACGGTTTTCGAGACCGCCCCGTTCGACCACTCCGGCACCTCTCCGCAAGCTCTGAGATGTATGTGGCTTCAGGCGGCGCGGACCATAGCGAAGCGCGCGTGGTGGAGCAAGACAGGACTTAATGCACGGCCGAGCTGAGTTCCGTCTCCGGGCGCACAAGATAGCCCAGTGCCGCTGACTGGCGCTTTTCCATCCAAATGACATTCGCCACCGGATCAATGACGAAATTTTGCTCCACTAACATGTCGGCCCCAAAAATGATTGTGGGCACGTCCTGGCGGCCCATGGCGCTGAAAATTGCAATGTCAGAGACCGTCAAGTTGCGACCGCCCCAGACACGATCCCCCATTTGTACGGTTGAGACCGGCAAGGTCCAAGATGGCGTGGGATGCGATGTGGCACCTCGGATGGGTTCGTCTTCGACCAAATCAGCGGTTTCCAAATCAATGCCCAAGGCTTGCGCCCCGGCAGGATTGATGGTGCTGCGCCGTGCGCCGGTGTCGATCACCGCATCAAATGGCACGCCGTCGATTATGACATTGGTCCAGACAAAGCCGCCCATGCGTAATTCAATTGGGGTTGAGAACCACTCGCCCTCTAACTCTGCATCAGCATCAATGGCTTGGTCGCGCTCAAAGATATCCAGTTGACCATCAGCCAATGCAAACCCAACCGGTTGGGCCAGCAATTGACCAAATCCGATAATGCCCTCTCCCATGATATGGTCATCTTCTGGGGCGGGAATGACGATGGCCTGATCAAGTGTAAATGACCACTCGCCCATTTGCACATCGCCCACTTCAACAAGGCTTGCCTCCATAATGCCGCTTGCGCCATGCACTTGGATTTGTTCACCGCCGCGTATTGGGTCGAAACCGGCACTTTCAGCAAAGTCTTCAAAGACGACCGTGCCGCCAGCGGCGGTATCCAAAATGAAAGTGTAGGGCCCCTCGCCATTGACCATGGCATCAGTGAGGATATGACCGTTCTCGGAAAGATAGATGGGAACCGCCCGTGGGGCGTCTGCAAGGGCGTGATTCGCCATCAAAACGGCAAAAATGCCGGTGGCGATAATTTTGATATGCATGGTAGCCCTCCCAGAACCGCACTTGTATATGGGAGTCTCCTCACCCCCGTTCCGGATGCAAGTTAAAGCTTGGTCATCTTGGGCAGGTGCCGGATTTCACCAGAGGCAATAAATCGCTGATTTCCGGGCGATTGGGCGGTTGACTTGATGCGCTTTGGCAGTATAGTGCGCGCCTTCGCTGGGGCCATGGCTTCCGGCGGGGCCCAGTTTTGGGCGGAATTCTGCGAAAAAATGGACGGATAAGAACGATGTTCGCAGTCATAAAGACAGGCGGCAAGCAATACACGGTCCACAAGGACGACGTGCTCGAAGTTGAAAAGCTCGAGGGCGGCGCCGGGGACAAAGTCGCCTTCGACGAAGTTTTGATGGTCGGCGGCAAAGGCAAGCCGCAGGTCGGCACGCCTCTGCTTGATGGCGCCAGCGTGACCGCTGAAATCGTCGGGCAAAAGCGCGCGAAAAAGATTGTCGTCTTCAAAAAGAAGCGGCGTCAAAATTACCGCCGGAAAGCAGGTCACAAGCAACAGCTGACCTGCGTGAAGATTACGGGCCTGCCCGCTTAAGCGGCTTCAGGCAAAAGACGAAGGACCAAGAGAGATGGCGCACAAAAAAGCAGGCGGCTCCTCACGTAACGGACGCGACTCAGAAGGTCGGCGCCTTGGCGTGAAGAAGTACGGCGGCGAACACGTCATTCCCGGTAATATTATTATTCGCCAACGTGGCACCAAAACGCACCCTGGCGAAAATGTGGGCCTGGGCAAGGACCACACGATTTTTGCCAAGATTGAAGGCCAAGTCCGCTTCCACAAAGGCAAACTTGGGCGCTCGTACGTATCGGTGTCACCGATGACCATGGCAGCGGCTGAATAAATAGTGGCGACATATCGATCGCCACGAAGATGGCGATCCGAAGCAAAGCTTCAAAGGGAGAGATGGATCGCCGTCTCTCCTTTTTTTATCTCTCCCATTGATGGCCACATTAGGCCCTGATGGAGGACGAGATGCTTCAGACCACAGAGCTGAAGCTGGAAACCCGGCGACTGATATTACGCAAACCCGAGAAGGCGGACGCCCTCGGCATTCAGACCCTTATTGCCAATTGGGAAATTGCCAAATGGCTTGGCCGTCTGCCCTGGCCCTATCCACCCAATGGCGCAGCGGAATGGATTGAGCGCATGCACCGCGAGGTCGCGCTTGGTCAGGGCTATGTCTTCGGTCTCAGCATAAAGTCTCGTCCCTTTGACGGGATCATCGGCGTGGTCGGCCTCCATGTGCGCGAACACGGCGAATGGGAGCTTGGCTATTGGCTGGGCGAGCCCTACTGGGGGCTTGGCTACATGAGCGAAGCTGCACCCGCGGTCGTCGCTCATGCCTTCGAAACGGTTGGGATTAACCCTCTTACGGCGGGCCACTTTGTAGGCAACGAAGGCTCGGCGCGGGTGCTCCTGCGTTGCGGCTTTGAATACACGGGCGAGGGCCGCCGCTGGTGCGAAGCGCGGGGACACGAGGTTGATTGCCTCGAAATGGAACTCACCCGCGCTAAATGGCAGGCCTATACGAAAGCAGATGCCATAGCGGCCGAATAGGCAAAAACCATATTTGGGGCGGGGCATTGCCCCCGCCCCTGTTTTATTGAGATAACCCGCCCATGAAATTCTTGGACCATGCAAAAGTCTATATCCGCTCAGGCAACGGCGGGGCGGGATCCGTCTCGTTCCGGCGCGAAAAATATGTCGAATTTGGCGGGCCCAACGGCGGCAATGGGGGCCGCGGCGGCGACGTTTGGGTGGAAGCCGTCGATGGCCTCAACACCTTGATCGATTACCGCTATCAGCAGCATTACAAAGCCGGCACCGGCGTTCACGGCATGGGTAAAGACCGCTCCGGCCCCGCAGGCGCGGACGTTACTTTGAAAGTCCCAGCGGGTACGCAGGTGCTCGAAGAAGATAACGATACGATTATCGCCGACCTTAAGAACGTGGGCGATCGCTACCTTCTTGCCGAAGGCGGCAACGGCGGTTTCGGCAACGCCCATTTCAAAAGCTCAGTCAACCAGGCGCCACGTCGTGCCAACCCGGGGCTGCCGGGCGTCGAGATGGTCATCTGGCTGCGGCTCAAACTGATTGCCGATGCCGGGCTTGTCGGCCTTCCCAACGCTGGTAAATCGACCTTCCTTTCCGCGGTAACGGCGGCCAGACCCAAGATCGCCGATTATCCGTTCACGACGCTTCACCCCGGCCTTGGCGTTGTTGGCATCGATGCCGACAGTTTTGTTTTGGCCGACCTTCCAGGCCTTATCGAAGGGGCACACGAAGGCACAGGGCTGGGCGACCGGTTCCTGGGGCACGTGGAACGCTGCACCGTTCTTTTGCATCTGGTCGATGGCACCCAAGATGATGTGGCAGGGGCATATAAAACCATCCGCACCGAGCTTGAAGCTTATGGTCATGGGCTTTGGAAAAAGACAGAACTTGTCGCGCTTAACAAGATTGACGCGCTGACCGACGATGTGATCGCTGAAAAACGCGCGGCACTGGAAGAAGCATGTGGTCATTCCGCATACGCTGTATCGGGTGTTTCCGGTCAGGGCGTGCAAGAAGTCCTGCGCGAGCTTTACAGCAATATCTTCAAAGCCAAAAACCCAAAACCTGCCAAAGAAGATGAACCCGCATGGCGACCGTAAGCCCCCGCGGGCTTCCAGCGCTTGTGGGCGCACCAATTACCCCCGGCATGCGCATCGGGATTTTGGGCGGATCGTTTAATCCTGCCCACGACGGCCACCTCCACATCAGCCTTGAGGCCTTGCGCCGCCTTGAACTCGATCAGATATGGTGGCTCGTTTCCCCTCAAAATCCGCTCAAGCCACAAAAGGGCATGGCAGCTTTTGACAAGCGCTTTGCTTCGGCAAAAGCCATGGCGCAGCATCCCGCAATATTTGTCACCGACATCGAAACCCAACTGGGAACACAATATACTTTCGAGACCGTCAGTGCTCTGATGGAACTGGGCGCGGATCTCCACTTTGTTTTGTTGGTGGGCGCCGACAATTTGTTGCAACTGCCGGCCTGGAAGAATTGGGAGCGATTGGTGCAAGCCGTTCCCGTGTGTGTTTTGGCGCGGCCAGGATTTGATTCAGAAGCGATGTCAGGCCAAGCTGCCTTGCGCTTTGAGCAGGATCGCATTCCAGAAGAAGACGCCCCCCGCCTCGCTACGCTGGCGCCCCCGGCATGGGTATTTCTTCCCATTCCCCTTCACAATGCCTCTTCGACCCAAATCCGCGACCAGGGGCAATGGTAAGCGCCAGCCCTTGATCGCTTTGCGGCATTCGATAGGATGCCGGTCCGCGAAACCCCTGACAACCACCAAACATCAAATGGATATGCTTCCAGATACAAAACATCCTGGCGAGAAGGACGAAGCTCACCTTCACTTCTTTGCCGACTACGAGCCGCCTACGGACGATTTCCTAACCGATGTTGTCGAGGGTCTTTCGCGGGAACAGAAAACTCTGTCGCCGAAGTATTTCTATGATCAAAAGGGCTCGGCCTTGTTTGATGAGATTTGCCGCACGCCGGAATACTACATCACCCGCACCGAACTTGAATTGCTCGACAGTGTCCTGCCAGAGGTTGCAACCCTGACCGGGCCCGAAGCCATCGTCATCGAATGGGGCTCAGGCTCGAGTTGGAAAATCCGGAAAGTGCTCGACGCGCTGGAACGGCCTGCGGAATATATCGCCATCGATATCAGCCGCGACCATTTGAAAGCCGCGGCCGCTGAAATTGCAAAACAATACTCCGGCGTTAAAGTTGGCGCGATCTGCGCGGATTTTTTGGCCCCCATCCATTTGCCCGCTGAAGCAATTGTCAGCGAGGGGCGCCGGCTTGGGTTCTTGCCCGGTTCCACCATTGGCAATTTTGAACCTGAAGTTGCCGCGGAAATTTTGCAGCGTGCGACGGGACTACTTGAATCTGGTGGCGCACTGTTAATTGGAACGGACCTGCAAAAGAGCGAAGAAACCCTGCTTGCCGCATACAATGATGCTGGCGGTGTAACGGCGGCGTTCAACCTGAACCTTCTTGAACGCATGAAAGTCGAACTTAAGGCTGATATTGACGTCAGCGCCTTTAAGCACGAGGCGCTCTACAATCCGAAAAACAACCGCATTGAAATGCACCTCCGCGCGACAAAGCCAACAGAGATAAATGTAGGTGGGCATTGTTTCGCCTTCAAAGCTGGTGAGAGCATCCATACGGAGAACAGCCACAAGTTCACCATCAAAGGGTTTCAGCAAATCGCGCGAGATGCGGGCTTTGAGCCGAGCGAAGTTTGGACTGATAAGGACCAGCTTTTCGCGCTTCACTATCTGACCCTGCCTTGATCTGCGCTTATCTGCCTTTGCGCCCCATACCCATTGGCGCCCCAAAACCCTTGGTGACTGCGGCGATCAGACCACTGGGCATTGCTGCGAAGCATGTTACACTCGCCCTTATCTGGTCCGGGTTGGACCTCGCGCTCTTTAGGCGCGACGTGAGATACGAAGGGAGATCGAGCGGCACATGCCGCAAGTTGAAAGCAAAACTTTTCAGCCCTATCGACTTCCGCCGTGTCTTTTCATCGCCAAGAGACGCAGCTAGCGGAAGGAGCCAACGCTGAATACGCAACCCACCAAGAGCCCGGCAGAGATGCCGGCTCAACAGGAAACAGGTGAACCGGGCGGTGATATCTTGCTGCCGATCATCCTCACCTCCCTCGACGACGACAAGGCACAGGATCTGGTCACCATCGACCTGAAAGGCAAAAGCCCCATGGCCGATGCAATGGTGATCTGTTCCGGCCGTTCAGTGCGCCATGTGGCGGCAATGGCCGACCACATTCTTCGCAAAGTGAAAGAAGCCGGTCTTGGCCGTGCGCAAGTGGAAGGTCTTCCGCATGCGGATTGGGTGCTGATCGACACGGGCGATATTGTGGTCCACTTGTTCCGGCCCGAAGTGCGCGACTTTTATAAAATCGAACGCATGTGGGCGACGGAAATGCCGACCGAGCAGCCGGCCTGAGACTGGCGCGATGAAGCTTCTTATTGGCGCCGTCGGGCGGGCCAAACCCTCGCCTGAAAAAGATCTGACATCTGACTATCTTGCCCGCATTCGCGCATCCGGCGGGCCCGTCGGTATTACCGGCGCTGACCTTTTCGAAGTTGAAGAACGGAAGAAACTCCCCCCCTCTGAGCTCAAAGTGCGGGAGGGCGAGCTGTTGCTGGCCGCGGTTCCCACAGGCGCCGCAATTGTCACCCTGGACGAACGGGGAAAGCAGCTTTCGAGCGAGGAATTTGCCAGCTTCATTGGCCGCGCGATGGATGATGGCGCACCGGCCTTTGCTTGTCTTATCGGCGGGGCGGATGGCCATGGCCCTGCGGTGCGCGAGCGGGCGGGCCTAACGCTGGCCTTTGGCAAGGCCACCTGGCCTCACATGCTGGTGCGGGTTCTGCTTGCCGAACAGCTTTACCGCGCCGTGACCATCCGCGCGGGCCACCCCTATCATCGCGGCAATTGAAGCTGCCCAATCCGATGGACGGCGGGGCCCTTGCGCCCTATGTTTCCTTCTCAAAGAGGGAGCTTGAATGAGTAACGCGCCACGCCCCGTAATTCTTTGCATCCTTGATGGATGGGGCATACGGGAAGAAACCGAAAACAACGCCATCGCCCTCGCCAAAACCCCCCATTGGGACCGGCTCATGGCAAGTGCGCCACACGCGCACATCAAGACCTCGGGCCTTGATGTGGGCTTGCCGGACGGGCAGATGGGCAATTCGGAGGTTGGCCATACAAATATCGGCGCCGGGCGCGTGGTCATGCAAGACCTGCCGCGCATCGATGCCGCCATCGCGGACGGTAGTTTTGCCACCAATCCCCTTCTTTGCGACTTAATCGATAAGACCAAGGATGCAGGTGGCGCGTTGCACATTATGGGGCTGCTCTCGCCGGGCGGCGTTCACTCCCATCAAGACCACATGGCAGCGGCGGCGAAACTTGCCGCCGATACCGGCCTTGATGTCTGGGTGCATGCCTTTCTGGATGGGCGTGATACCCCACCCCAAAGCGCCGTTGATTTTGTTGAAAAGTTTATCGGCGATGTCATGCTTTCCCCATCTATCCGTGTCGGGACGATTTCCGGACGCTACTTCGCCATGGACCGGGATCAGAACTGGGAGCGTGCGGAAAAGGCCTATGTGGCCCTTGCCCATGCCAAAGGTGAAACCGCCGACGGCGCCGTGGATGCCATTGAAATGGCCTATGGGCGCGGCGAGACCGATGAGTTCATAGCGCCCACGGTCGTTGGACATTACAAAGGCATGGCGGATGGTGATGGACTGTTGATGATCAATTTCCGCGCCGATCGCGCGCGGCAAATCCTTTCCGCTTTTGTCGACCCGGACTTTGCGGGCTTTGCACGCCAGCCCATCACATTCGCCGCCAAGGCGGGCATGGTGGAATATTCGGGCGATCTGAACCCCTATTTACCTGCCCTATTTGATGCCCCGTCGCTTAAGAACACCATTGGGGAATGGCTCGCGGCCAAAGGTAAAACCCAGCTGCGCATTGCGGAAACCGAGAAATATGCCCATGTCACATTTTTCCTGAACGGTGGCCGCGAAGACGTGTTCGAGGGCGAGGACCGCATCCTGGTGCCCAGCCCAAAAGTTGCGACCTATGATCTGCAACCTGAAATGTCTGCCCCGGAAGTGACTGACAAGTTGGTGGACGCCATCGGGTCGGGCAAATACGACCTGATCGTCGTCAATTATGCCAACCCCGATATGGTGGGGCACACAGGCATTTTGGAGGCTGCGATGAAAGCCGCCGAAACCATCGACACCTGTCTGGGCCGGATCGAAGAAGCGTCGCGCACCGCAGGGGGAGCCCTGTTGATCACCGCCGATCATGGCAATTTGGAACAGATGGTTGATCCCAATACGGATGGTCCGCATACGGCACATACAACAACGCCGGTCCCGGTGGTTCTTGCCACGAAGCGCGAGGCGTCTGTTAAAAATGGCAAGCTGAGCGATATTGCGCCAACGTTGCTTGATTTGATGGGCCTGCCTGCCCCCCGCGAAATGACCGGCACATCGTTGCTGGATCAAGATCGTCACCAACACGAGGACGGCCGTGCGGCGGAATAACTCTCTTTTTGCTCTGCTATTTTGCGGCATTACCATACCAGCTCTGGCCCAGCAAACCCTTCCGGCTGATCGTCTTGATGAGCTGGAACAACAAATCCAGCAAGGCCAAGAACAGCTTCAGGAACAGGAAGCAGAATATGATCGCGTGACCGGTGAGCTTGCTGCCATGCGCGGGCGGGCCATCGAAATTGCGCGCGAAATACAAGGCCTGGAGCGCCGGCTCTCAGGAATTGAAGAACGCCTTGCCAATCTGCACGGCGAGGAAACCGCGACCATCGCTGACCTCAACCGTCGCCGTCTGGCGCTCACCGACATTCTGGCCGCGTTGCAGATCCTCGAACGCAACAAGCCCCCCGCCCTGTTGGTGCGTCCCGACGATGCAGTGCAGGCGGCACGGTCCGCCATGTTGCTGGGCGCGGTCCTGCCCGAGCTTGAAGTCCAAATGGTAGGTTTGAGAACACAGCTTGATACGCTGGCCCTGTTGCGGAACTCCATTGAGATAGAACAAGCCGATCTTGCTTCCACCGCCAATACCCTTGCCGAAGAGGAAAACGAGCTCGATGCCCTGATGGCAGAGCGCGAAGTTCTTACCCAAGAGCTTGCCCAGATCCTGGAATCTGACCGCCGCCGCATCGCCGGCTATGCCGCCGAAGCTGATAATCTTCGCGGCTTGATTAATCGGTTAACACGGCAATTTTCCCAAGCCGCCCCGGTTTTGCGCCCTTCCCCCAGCGCGCCGCCCATCGTCAGCCGCTTTGCCGAGGCCATTGGAAATCTGCGGATACCCGCAGCGGGCCGCGTTTTGGGGCACTTTGGAGACACCTTGGAACCCGGCACTCACAGTCAGGGTATAGCGGTTGCAACCCGCCCGGGTGCCCGCGTCACGGCCCCCTTTGATAGCGAGATTGTGTTTGCCGCGCCCTATAGAGGGTACGGGCAGTTGTTGATCCTTTCCCCCGGGGATGGGTATCTTATCCTTATGTCCGGCCTGGGCCGTATTGACGGTGTTGTAGGCCAACAATTGCTCACCGGAGAGCCAGTGGGCATAATGGGCAGCGAGACGTTGGCGCCTAATGTGAGGCGCTGGGCCGTTTCTTCCGATGCGGTAGAGGACGGGGAACCGGTTCTTTACCTCGAAATGCGGGAAGACGGCGAAGCAGTAGACCCCCTTCCCTGGTTCAGGGAAGACCAATGGAGAGTAGACGGATCATGAAAAAGGCATACTTCGCAACTTTCGTCGCGGCGGCAATTATGGGCCTTGTCCTCTCCTGGACGCTGACCGCCCCCACGCCCACCGAAGCGGCCAATTCCGAAACCTATCGCCAGCTCAATCTCTTTGGTGAGATTTTCGAGCGCGTACGGGCCGATTATGTCGTCGAGGTCGAAGACGAACAATTGGTGGAAGATGCCATCCAAGGCATGCTCGCCGGACTTGATCCGCACTCAAGCTATATGAACCCGCGCAACTTCCAGGAAATGCAAATCCAAACCCGTGGCGAATACGGCGGGCTGGGCATCGAAGTTACGATGGACCAGGACCTGGGCGTTGTTCGCGTGGTTTCCCCCATGGATGACACGCCAGCAGATCGCGCGGGCATCCAGGCAAACGACCTGATCGTCCAGATCGACGAAACCCCCATCCAAGGCATGATCCTAAATGAGGCCATCGATTTGATGCGCGGTGAGCCGGGAGAGCCCATCGATATTACGATCGTGCGCGAAGGCGTTGATCCCTTCGCGGTAACTTTGATACGCGAAGTCATCGAACTTCAAGCTGTGCGTTCGCGCCTGGAAGGCAATGAAGAAAACATCGCCTACATTCGCGTGACCACATTTAGCGAACGGGCCGGCGAAGGCGTACGTCGCGCCATTCGCGAATTGCGCCAGGAATCAGATCAACCGCTTGCAGGTTACATTCTTGATCTGCGCAACAATCCCGGCGGCCTTCTGCAACAGGCAATCACAGTTTCCGATGCCTTCCTTGATGGCGGCGAGGTGGTTTCCACCCGCGGCCGCGACCCAGAAGATACGCAGCGCTATAACGCGCGGCGGGGGGACGATTCCGATGGCGCGCCGGTCATCGTACTGATCAATGGCGGCTCAGCCAGCGCTTCAGAAATTGTTGCGGGCGCGTTGCAAGATCATGCCCGCGCCACCGTGGTGGGCACGCAATCCTTTGGCAAGGGATCGGTTCAAACCATTATCCCTCTCTCGGGCGGTGCGGACGGCGCCTTGCGCCTGACCACGTCGCGTTATTACACGCCGGCGGGTCTATCAATCCAAGCCGTCGGCATTGCCCCGGATGTGGAGATTTATCCTTCGGGCCGTCGCGGCGAGGGCCGTCAGCGTATGAGCGAGGCTGATTTGCCCAACCACCTGGAAAATGAAGTCGACGCGCCTTCCGATGATATGGACGAAGAAGTCGCTGAAACGGCAGATACCGAAGCAAGCACTGAAGAAGAAACTGCCGAGGTTGAAGAGCCGCAAATCCCGCTGGATGAAGATGGAAACCCGCGTGATCTGCAGCTTGAGCAGGCCATCCAGATGCTCACGGGCGAGCTGGAAACTGGCGAATTGGTCGAACTTTAAGGCTTAAATCAGCTCCAAGCTGTTGAGCGGCGCTGCCTCTTCTGGGGGCGGCGCCGTTTCTCTTTGTCATCCGGAAACCCTTTGTTAGGCGTCGATCAGGCATAACCGGTACATGGTTAATCGGCTTCGCCTTTCTCCACTTGCCGCACCCCGCTTGAGCCAGACGGCCGCGAGGCCCAATCCCGTTGCGCTAATGAGTTTTGCCTTGCTGGCCGGGCTGTTTTTGCTGGGTCTGGGGCTGCAGTTTTTCGGCGATCCCTATGGGGGGCGGCCACATATATCGTTGGCCCTTTCCGGCCTTGGGGGCGAGGGGCAAGAAGACCCTCAGGTCGCACGCTCAAATCCAGCAATCGTAGCCGAAGAGGTGCCCGAGATGGCCCAGGTGGACCTTGGCGCCATTCGCGTCATCCCCGCGGAAGAAGCCTCCGAAGGCGCTATTTCAGGAAGCCCGGCGCGTCCAACCTATGACGGCACCCGCGTGCGTCTTGCGCCCGCGCCTGTCCCCGGGCTTTTTGTGGCGGGCGAACATGGACGGATTCCCGTGATCGGGCCCAACGGCCAACGGCCCGCTGATGTTTATGCCCGGCCCTATTCAAACCCGGACGACCTGCCCCGGATTGCCTTGGTGATCGGCGGCTTGGGTCTTAATCCTGAGACCACGCAAGCTGCGATTGAGCGCTTGCCCCAAGAAGTGACGCTTTCATTTGTTCCCTATGCGGATAATTTGCAAAGCTGGATTGACCGGGCGCGCGAACACGGTCACGAGGTGATTGTCGAATTGCCGCTTGAGCCCTTTGATTATCCAAGCAACGACCCGGGCCCTGCAACGCTGCTCACGTCGAACGAGTGGGTCGCCAACGCCGACAATCTTGATTGGGTGATGAGCCGGGCCACAGGCTATGTGGGCCTTATGAATTATCAAGGGGCACGCCTGACGGCCAGCACAAGAAGTTTCACCCCCGTGCTTCAGGACATTGCGGCGCGCGGTCTTATTTATCTTGATGATGGCTCCAGCCCTCGCAGCCTGACCCAGCGCATCGGCCCTGAAACCGGCGGATCCTGGGCAATTGCCAACCGCCGTATTGATTTGCGGCGCAATGAGACAGCCATCAGCTCCGCGCTCACCCATCTTGAAGCCGCAGCGAGTGAAGGCGGGGTTGCCATTGGTGTTGGCTTCGCCTATCCGGTCACAGTCGATGAGATCATCGGTTGGGCAGATACGTTGGACGTCAAAGGGTTCTCCCTGGCGCCGCTTTCCGCCGCAACCCAGCCGAGGCGAGCTAAAAACTCGCAAACCAAATGACCGCCAAGCGCCTTTCCCCAGCGGGCCTGCCTTACCGACCAAATGTCGGGATCGTTTTGATCAATGGGCAAGGGCTGGTTTGGATCGGCTTGCGCAAAACCGGTCTCAGTCACGAAAACCTACCCACCTATCCCTGGCAACTTCCCCAAGGCGGCATCGACAAGGGCGAAAGCCCGCGCCAGGCCGTGATGCGCGAATTGTGGGAGGAAGTGGGAACGCGTAAGGCTGACATCATCGCCGAAGCGCGGGAGTGGTTTTATTACGACCTGCCGCCCGAGGTACTGGCACGCAAACGCAAGAACACTTGGGGCGGGCAGATGCAGAAATATTTTGCCCTAAAGTTTCTGGGCAAGGACGGCGATGTGGACCTGGAAGTCCATCACCCCGAATTCATCGATTGGCGCTGGGTCGAACTTGACGAGCTGCCCGAGCTGGCCGTTCCCTTCAAGCGCGATGTCTATGAACAGGTGGTCAAAGAGTTCACGCCGGTGATTGAGCACCTGCGATCAAGTTAATCCCCGATGCGTGGAATTCGCTCACTTGACCGTACTTGCTTCGCCGCGTCCCTGATCTGCGCACGAGACAGGCTGCGTTGATTTGGAAACTCATCAGGCAACATTGTTCGGACGTAGTGTTCAGGTCCGTTGAAGACAACCTCGCCCGTGCACCGCTCAAAGTCCAAATCAAAGAACAGAAGATAATCTGCTTTCAAACGCGTGGCGCGGAAGCCTGGACCTCGCCCCGTACCCGTTGCCTTTACCTGCACCGACTGGCCCCGTTTGGAAGATACCCGTCAATTCCTTCCGACGACCGAGAATTCGTGAGTTGGACCCCGAACAACTCAACGGCCACCGCCTCGCCAATATCCCCGACTAGGTTTCCGTCCAACGTGAATTTGAGCTCCACATCACAGCCTCGATCCGCCAGAATTTTTGTGTAATATTCGCGGACGGCATTCCGTGCCCGGACCAAATGCACCAGTTGCTCAGGTAGATCGAACCTATCCATGATTTAGACCTCCCAGCTCAGCCCATCCTCAAAGTTTGCCACGTTTTGCTACCTCGCAACAAGAAAACGCCCGCTGGCACATGCGAGCGGGCGTCATGAATTCTTGAAATCGAAATGACCTAGCTTGCTTTCGCGGCCTCAACCATCTGCTGGATGTGCCAGAGGCGATCGCGGGCTTCTTCTTTTTTCTCCGCGTCCTCGTAGTCAGTGACATCTTCTTCGAGGTTCTTAATGCGCTGGGCCAGGGCGTCGAAGTCCACGTCTTCGATCATCTGCGCTTCTTCGGCGAGGATCGTGAGCCCGTGCTCATTGACCTCGGCAAAGCCGCCCCAGACGAAGATGTTGCGACTGCCGCCCTCGCCGCCTTCGACCTTGATCATGCCGGGCCGCAGCGCCGTCATGAAAGGCGCATGGTGGGCAAGCACGCCAAACTCACCTTCGGTGCCGGGCACAGTAACCTGTTCAACTTCCTCGGAGAGAAGAAGCCGTTCAGGAGATACCAGTTCGAAGTTGAGCTTATCCGTCATTGGTTCGTCCTTGAGCTAGCTTACGCCGCTTCCACCGCCATCTTTTCAGCCTTGGCGATGGCATCTTCAATGCCGCCGCACATCAGGAAGGCCGCTTCGGGCAGGTGATCGTAATCGCCCTTACAGATACCGTCAAAGCTCTTGATCGTATCTTCCAGTGACACCAGCGTCCCTGGTGTGTTGGTGAAAATTTCAGCCACGTGGAAGGGCTGCGACATGAAGCGTTGCACCTTACGGGCGCGGCCCACGGTCAGTTTGTCTTCTTCGGAAAGCTCGTCCATGCCCAAAATGGCGATGATGTCTTGCAGCGATTTGTATTTTTGCAGGATCTGCTGGACCTGACGCGTCACCCGGTAATGTTCTTCGCCCACAATATTGGGATCCATGATCCGCGAGGTTGAATCGAGCGGGTCCACTGCCGGATAAATGCCAAGCTCTGAAATCGCACGGTTCAGCACGGTGGTCGCATCCAAGTGCGCGAACGAAGTTGCCGGTGCGGGGTCGGTCAAATCGTCAGCCGGCACATAAATCGCCTGCACCGAAGTAATCGAGCCCTTGTTGGTCGTCGTAATACGTTCCTGCAGCGCGCCCATATCCGTTGAAAGCGTCGGCTGATAGCCCACGGCGCTCGGGATACGGCCCAAAAGCGCGGACACTTCCGAACCTGCTTGGGTAAAGCGGAAGATGTTGTCCACAAAGAACAGAACGTCTTGGCCCTGGTCGCGGAAATATTCGGCCACCGTCAATCCGGCCAAGCCAACGCGCGCACGCGCTCCCGGAGGTTCGTTCATTTGGCCAAAAATCAGCGAGCATTTGGAGCCTTCGCCGCCGCCTTTTTTATTCACCCCGGAATCGATCATTTCCCAGTAAAGATCGTTGCCTTCCCGGGTCCGCTCACCCACGCCGGCGAAAACGGAGTACCCACCGTGCGCCTTGGCGATATTGTTGATGAGTTCCTGAATAAGCACAGTCTTGCCCACGCCGGCGCCGCCGAAGAGGCCGATCTTGCCGCCCTTCACGTAAGGACACATCAGGTCCACGACCTTAATGCCGGTCACAAGAATTTCTTGTTCCGTGGATTGATCCACATAATCAGGTGCGGGCGCGTGAATGGGGCGGCGCTCAACGCCTTGGATGGGGCCCCCTTCGTCGATCGGTTCGCCAATCACGCTCATGATGCGGCCAAGCGTGCCTTCGCCCACGGGAACCGCAATCGCAATCCCGGTATCTTTCACGGGTTGGCCGCGGGTCAGACCTTCGGTCGAATCCATGGCGATGGTGCGCACGGTGTTCTCGCCCAAATGCTGCGCCACCTCAAGAACCAGGCGATTGCCGTGGTTATCGGTTTCCAGGGCGTTCATGATAGCGGGGAGGTCCCCTTCAAAATGAACGTCAACAACGGCGCCTGTGACCTGGGCTACTCGGCCCGTATGGCTCTCGCTCATGTCATTTACTCCTTGGTTCCTTGCAGCGACGCTTGATCACAACGACTCAGCGCCGGAAATAATTTCAATCAACTCAGTGGTAATGATCGATTGGCGCGTGCGGTTAAATTGCAGCGTCAGCTTGTCGATCATGTCGCCCGCATTCCGCGTGGCATTGTCCATGGCGCTCATGCGCGCGCCTTGTTCAGAAGCCGCGTTTTCCAAAATGGCGCGGAAGATTTGCGCATTCAGGTTAAGCGGTAAAATCTTGGTCAGAATTTCTTCTTCGTCCGGTTCATACTCATAAGGCGTCGCGGAAACCTCCGCTTCGTCCGCGTCCACATCATTGAGCGTTGGCGGAATAAGCTGATGAGCTTCGGGATGCTGCGTCACCACGGAAACAAAGCGCGCGAAGAAGATCGTGCAAACGTCAAATTCTTCGTCCGCGAACATCTGCTGAATACGCTCACCGGCGCTTTGCGCATAATCGAACCCGACATTGCGAAGGCCTTGGAAATCCCGGCGATCAACAATCAAGTGTTCGTACTGACGCTTCAGCATATCGTTGGCCTTCTTACCAACGAGAAACAGCTTCACGGTTTTGCCCTCACCCTGCAGCGTCTTAATGTGCTCGCGCGCTTTGCGCACGATGGAGGAGTTAAAACCACCGCAAAGCCCGCGGTCGGCGGTGGCAATCACCAAAAGATGCACATCGTCTTTGCCCGTGCCCGCCAAAAGCTTTGGCGCGCTGGGGCTATCTTTCATGCTACCTGCAAGGTTCGACAGAACATTGGCCAAGCGCTCCGAATAGGGGCGCGCAGCCTCGGCCCGCTCCTGGCTGCGGCGAAGTTTCGCCGCCGCAACCATTTGCATAGCCCGCGTGATTTTTTGCGTCGACTTAACCGACGAAATCCGCGTCTGAAGATCCTTGAGCGTCGTCATTATGCAAAGGTCTCGGTGAACTTTGTAATCACGTCCGTAAGCTTGGTCTCGGTATCGCCCGAAAGCTTTTGCTCGGTGCGAATGGTCTCGAGCAAGCCGCCATGGTCAGCGCGAACATGGCTGAGCAACGACGTCTCATAGCGCTGCACATCGACCGTTTTCAGCTTGTCCAAAAAGCCCCGGGTTCCCGCGAAGATCGAAACAACCTGTTCCTCGACCGGCATGGGCGTGTACTGGTTTTGCTTCAAAAGTTCGGTCAGGCGTTCGCCCCGTTGCAAAAGGCGTTGGGTCGACGCATCGAGGTCCGAGCCGAACTGCGCAAAGGCCGCCATTTCGCGGTATTGCGCGAGGTCGAGCTTCATGGTGCCAGCCACTTGCTTCATGGCCTTGATCTGCGCGGAAGAGCCCACGCGGGACACCGAAATACCCACGTTCACCGCAGGACGAATGCCTTGGTAAAACAGATCGGTTTCCAAGAAGATCTGACCGTCGGTGATTGAAATCACGTTGGTCGGAATATAGGCCGACACGTCAGAGGCTTGCGTTTCAATGATCGGCAAGGCCGTCAGCGACCCTGAACCGTGGTCTTCGTTCATTTTCGCGGCCCGTTCGAGCAGGCGAGAGTGAAGATAAAAAACGTCCCCAGGATAGGCTTCACGTCCCGGCGGACGGCGAAGCAACAACGACATCTGGCGATAGGCGACGGCTTGCTTGGACAAATCGTCATAAACGATTACGGCATGCATGCCATTGTCGCGGAAATATTCGCCCATGGTGCAGCCCGAGAACGGCGCCAGGTATTGAAGCGGCGCAGCTTCCGATGCGGTCGCTGCAACGATGATGGAATATTGCAGGGCGCCTTGTTCTTCCAGCGTCTTAACCAGCTGGGCAACCGAGGACCGCTTTTGGCCAACGGCGACATAGATGCAGTAAAGGCTCTTTGTATCGTCGCCCGCGGCATTCACGTTCTTCTGATTAATGAACGTGTCGATGGCAATGGCGGACTTGCCGGTTTGGCGGTCACCAATGATCAGCTCACGCTGGCCGCGACCAATGGGGATCAGCGAATCGATCGCCTTCAAGCCCGTCTGTACCGGTTCGTGCACAGACTTCCGCGGCAAAATGCCGGGCGCCTTTACGTCCACGCGGCGGCGTTCGGCCCCTTCGATGGGACCTTTACCGTCGATGGGATTGCCGAGCCCGTCAACAACGCGGCCCAGAAGGCCCTTGCCCACCGGCACTTCCACGATGGCGCCCGTCCGCTTGACGGTGTCGCCTTCCTTGATTGCCCGGTCATCGCCAAAAATCACGACACCGACATTGTCACTCTCAAGGTTCAACGCCATGCCTTTGATGCCGCCAGGGAATTCGACCATTTCACCGGCCTGGACGTTGTCGAGCCCGTAAACGCGCGCGATACCGTCACCGACCGAGAGCACTTGGCCCACTTCCGTGACTTCAGCTTCAGTGCCGAAACGTTTGATCTGTTCCTTGAGGATGGCGGAAATTTCCGCAGCCTGAATATCCATCAGGATGCCTCTTTCAGGTTAAGTTGAAGACGATTGAGTTTGGTGCGGATGGAGCTGTCGATCATCCGGCTGCCCACACGGACAACCAGACCACCGAGCAAGCTCGGGTCCACGGACGTTTCCAAGGTCACATCTTTACCAAGCTGCGCCTTGAGCGTTTCTTTGATTTTCGCAAGCTGCTCATCGCTCAGCGGATGGGCACTTTCAACCTTGGCCGACATCTGGCCGCGTTTCGACGCGAGCATTTGCCGGTAGGAATTGATCATGTCGGGCAGAACGAACAGGCGGCGGTGCTGCGCCGCGACGCCGACAAATTGTACGGTAAGAGCGGAGGCCCCGGATTTTTCCAGCAAAGCCCCCAGCGCGCGTGTTTGTTCGTCGCGCGAGTAAAGTGGGCTGCGGATGAATTTGGAAAGATCAGCGCTCTGATCAATCATCGCCCCAAGACCGGTAAGATCGGCGGCAACCGTATCAAGCGCACCAGTATCGTCCGCGAGCTCAAAAAGCGCCGTCGCATACCGTTTGGCAATGTCGCCAGATGTCGAAGATTTTCCCGCCACGTGGAACCCGCTTCTTTGGTATTGCCGCCGTTCCGGATCGTCCGGATTGGCAAGCCATCTGCCCCTGGAATTGAAGGGAGAAAGGGGGCCTGTCGCTGCCCACCCCTTCGTTAGTCGCGCGGGTTGTTAGCATAGGCATTTGGGGGGCGCAACAGAGGGTTTTCTGCCATTTGGCCGCAGGCACCGCCCCGTCCGTAAGGCGCAGGAACCTTAGGCTTTTTGAAGCCTCACACGGGCCCGCCCGAGCCCATCGATTAAAGGAAACTATAAGGGTCGATATCCACCTTGATCCGGACCTTTCCGGGCACCTGGACCTGAGACAGCCAGCTCCGCAAAAAGGCCTGCAAATCTACCGATTTGTCGGCGCGCACCAAGAATCGGTGGCGGTGACGCCCTCGCACCACAGCATAGGGCGCGGGGCTCGGCCCCCAAACATCCACCCCCCGCGCATTTGGGGCGGCATGGGCAAGCAGGCTGGCCACCTCTTCAACGCTTCGCGCATCAAGGCTGGAAAGTATCACCGCCGCAAGCCGGGCATAGGGCGGCATCCCCGCGTCTTTGCGATCGTCAAGTTCCGCTTGAAAGAAGGCATCGCGATTCTGATCCACCAACGCCTCGATCACCGGATTCTCAGATTGCCGGGTTTGGAGCAATACGTGCCCCCTTTTGTCAGCGCGGCCCGCGCGACCTGCAACCTGCTGGAGCAGTTGGAAGGTGCGTTCCGCGGCGCGCAGGTCCCCGCCCTTGAGCCCCAGATCCGCATCCACCACGCCGACAAGCGTCAACTCGGGGAAATGATATCCTTTGGCCACCATCTGAGTGCCGATCAGGATATCAATGGCGCCAGAGGCCATGGCCTCGATCAGGGCTTCGGCTTCGGCGGGGCTGTGAATGACATCTGATGACATCACCGCCAGCCGCGCCGTGGGCCAGCGCATTTGTACTTCTTCGGCCACCCGCTCAACCCCGGGGCCGCAAGGGGCAAGGCTATCCTCAGCCGCGCAGGCCGGACAAAGCTTGGGCTTGGGCATGGAAAAGCCGGTCAGATGATCAATGAGGCGGCCGCTGTAGCGATGTTCCACCAGCCAGGTTGAACTTTCCGGCGACATCATCCGGTGGCCGCAGGCATTGCAGATTGTCAGCGGCGCATAGCCGCGGCGGTTCAGGAACAAGAGCGCCTGTTCCTTGCGGCGGAGGGTTTCATTGACCGCGGTCACCAACGGCGCGCTTAGCCATTCGCCTTTGCCCAGCTTGTGCTGACGCAAATCAACAGTGGCGAGCGTCGGCAAGGTCGCCTCGCCATGGCGCTGGCCCAAATGATGACGCTGAAAACGCCCCTGTTCCACATTGATGATGGTTTCCAGCGACGGCGTGGCTGAGGCAAGCACGATGGGAAAATCGCCCAGATGCGCACGTACCACCGCCATGTCACGACCGTGATAGACGATACCGTCTTCCTGCTTGAACGCCTTTTCGTGTTCTTCATCCACCACAATAAGACCCAAATCGGGAAACGGCAGAAACAGCGCCGATCGCGCGCCCACAACCACGCGCGCGCCGCCATCCGCAATGCCGCGCCACACCCGGCGGCGTTCTTTCTGGCTAAGGTCGGAATGCCATTCGGCGGGGCGACAGCCAAAGCGCGCCTCAAACCGATCGAGAAACTGAATGGTAAGGGCGATTTCTGGCACCAGAATCAGGACTTGGCTGTCGCCTCTCAAAGCCTCCGCCACCGCTTCGAAATAAACTTCTGTTTTGCCGGAGCCCGTTACCCCGTCAATCAGATGCGCGCTGTAGCTCTGATCACGCACGGCGGCTTCAAGCTCGCTCGCCACGGCTGCTTGATCGGGAGAAAGCTCCGGGCCCGGATGGTCGGGGTTGGGCAATTCAAATGCTTCGTCTTCGGGCACGTCATGAGCAATTAGCGTTCCCACGTCCATAAGCCCGCGCACAACGCCAACGCCGGTGCCTGCTTCGCTGGCCAAATTCGCCGGGGTGCGGGCAAAGCCATCCCCCGCCACTTCCATGACGCGGGCGCGCGCCTCGGTCATGCGTTTTGGCAAAGGGCCGCCAGCTGTGAGCAAGGTGCGCATTTTGGGCAGGGCAAACACGCCAGCGGAGCGGACCGCAAGACCGATCACTTGTCCCGGCCCGGTCAAACTGTAGCCCGCCAGCCATTCAAGGAAATCACACAGCACCCCAGGCAAGGGTTTGTCTGAAACAACCTCGGCAACAGACTTTAGCTTTGCCGGGTTCACATCGCCGGCGCCCGGGCCCCACACCACCCCCATGATGTGGCGCGAGCCGAGCGGGACCTCGACCACGTCGCCGCGCGCAAGGCGCATGCCTTCGGGCACCAGATAATCATAGGGCGCAGGCACGGGCAGCGGAACGGCCACCGCCACGCTCGGCCGTTCGGCATCGGGATTTGCATTATCTGTTAAGGTCTGGGTCATTTAATGTTTGGAACAAGGGCTTTCTTGACATCGAGCAAACCGCCCGCATGGTGTCTATTCTTACAGAGCAATTTGGCCAGAACATAGTGGCCCGCGAAAGGTCCCGGTATGAAGTTTTTTGTGGATACGGCAGATGTCGAGGCAATCCGCGAGCTCGCGGCAACCGGCCTGGTAGATGGCGTCACCACCAACCCTTCCCTGATTGCAAAAAGCGGCAGACCTTTTATCGAAGTGGTGCGCGAAATTGCCGATTTTATTCCCGGTCCGATTAGTGCAGAGGTGACCGCCATTGAAGCGCTGCAAATGATCGAAGAAGGGCTTCACCTTGCGGATATTGCGCCCAATATTGCCGTCAAGGTACCCCTCACCATGGAAGGGCTTAAAGCCTGCGCTGCGCTTTCTTCGCGCGACATCATGGTGAACGTAACGCTCTGCTTTTCCGCCAATCAGGCGCTGCTCGCCGCAAAAGCGGGGGCAAGTTTTGTTTCACCCTTTATAGGGCGCCTTGATGATGTTGGTGAAGACGGCATGGCGCTGATCGAAGATATTCGCGTCATTTACGATAACTATGCCTTTGATACCGAGATTTTGGCTGCTTCGATCAGAAGTAGTGAACACGTTAAGCATGCGGCCCTGGCGGGGGCCGATGTGGCAACAGTGCCACCCCAAGTGCTTCATGAGCTCGTTAAACATCCGCTGACGGATAAAGGGCTCGACGCCTTCCTCAAAGACTGGGAAACTACTGGTCAATCGATTTTAAAAAAGGACTGACTGCATAATGTCATCCGATAGCCTTCCCAAAGACAGTGCGCCGAGTAAGGCACCCGATATGGCAACCTTGGGTAAGCCCAATGTGCCGCCGCGCGTGAGTGCCGATACCGTGCGCGCCTACATCATGGCGCATCCAGAAATCGTGGCAGACGATATTGAATTGCTGGGCACGATCATTCCCGATGCCTATACCGCTGATGGTGCGGCATTCGACATGCAGCGCTTCGCTATCGACCGCTTAAAAGCACAAACGGATGAGCTGATCCGTCAGCGCGACCGGGCCATGAATGCCTTGCGCGTCAACGCCGCGGTGAACGCTCGGATGCAGACGGCGGTGCTCGCCATTCTTGAAGCCCGCAATTTCGAAGAAATGATCCGCATGGTGACAAGCCGCCTAGCCGGAATTCTTGCCGTGGACCGCATCCAGATGTGCGTGGAAGAAACCCACGAAGGCATGATCGACAATCTGACCGAAGCTGAAAAGCTTGGTGTGCGGATTGTTCCTGAATGCGGAGTGGACGCCATGCTGGATGAAGGGGGCAATACGCTTCTGGAAGATGACACCCACGGCCCCGCCATGTTGTTTGGTCCCTCGGGCCGTGAGTTACGGTCCTACGCACTGGTGCGGCTGGCCATCAGCCCCATCGCACCGCCGGGCCTTCTCGCGCTCGGCTCCCTTGACCCCCACACGTTCGAACCACGCCAGGGCACGGATCAATTGGAATTCCTTGCCCGGGTGATCGAGCGTCAGGTGCGCGCATGGCTCGGCCTGCCAGAGGCATAAAAAACCCCGCCCCCGCCGTGCCGGCGACAGATGATTTGCGCCTTGCCTTTGAGCAATGGCGCGCCTCGCTTGCCGGCGCACAACAGGTCAGCCGCCATACCCTTGCCGCCTATACCCGTGACCTCAAAACCTTTCTTGTCTTTCTTGCAGACCACAAAGGCGCGGCGCCGTCGCTTAAAACCCTCCGTAACCTGACGGTACGTGATTTGCGGGCCTGGCTTGCGGGGCTCCGGCGCGAAGGGCTTTCGTCGCGCTCCGTAGCGCGCATGCTTTCGGCGGTGCGCGGCTTTTTTCACTTTCTGGATGGGGAGAAGCTTTGCTCCAACCCAGCCATTGACGCGATCCGCGCGCCCAAGCTGCCCCATTCCGTTCCCAAGCCTGTCACCCCGGGCGCCGCCGAAGCGCTGATCGATTACGCGAGCGGCGAAGGCTGGACCGGCGCGCGGGATGTGGCTGTCCTGACGCTGCTTTATGGGGCGGGGCTTCGTATTTCCGAGGCACTGTCGCTTAATCGCGGCGATGTGCCTCCCGGTGCAGGTGGGACCAAGTGGCAAAGCTTCGACGCCCTTCGCATTATCGGCAAAGGCAACAAGGAACGCGTTGTGCCGGTTTTGCCGGTGGTGCGCGAAGCCATCATCGATTATCTCGCCCGCGTACCAAAAGACCTTGCGCCCGAAGACCCCTTGTTCATTGGCGTGCGCGGCGGACGGTTAAACCCGCGCGCCATCCAAACACTGATGCAGCGCATGCGCTCTGCCCTTGGTCTTCCCGACAGCGCTACGCCGCATGCACTTCGGCACAGCTTTGCCACGCATCTTTTGTCCGGTGGCGGGGACTTGCGCACCATTCAGGAACTATTGGGTCACGCGTCATTGGCGGCCACGCAAATCTATACGGAAGTGGACACCAAGCATTTGCTCGACGTATACGATGCGGCCAAGCGAAAGCAGGACTAACCCATGTATTATCTAATTTTCAAAGTGGTGTTGACCGCCGTGCTCGTGGTCGCCATCAGCGAAGTAAGCAAGCGTTCGCTTCTGCTCGCGGGCTTGCTGGCGTCGATCCCGTTGACGTCTTTGCTGGCGCTGGCATGGCTTCAGGTGGAAAGCGGTAACCGCGAACAAGTGGCCGCGCTCAGCACTTCTGTCATGTGGTTGATCCCGCCGTCGCTGATCTTCTTGGCGGCATTGCCGTTTTTATTGCGCACTGAACTTCCCGCCTGGGCGGCATTTGTGCTGGCGATCCTCGCCACCGGAGCGGGCTATTGGGTCTATTTGCAGGTGCTGGGCGCGTTCGGCATTCGGATTTAGCCAAGCAAGCCTTAACTACATTTGCATGGCCCAGCCGTCCACATCCATGGCCGCCTGACGCACGGCCTCGGAAAGTGTTGGGTGCGGATGGCAAGTGCGAGCAATGTCTTCCGCCGCCGCGCCAAATTCCATGGCCAGTGCCGTCTCACCAATCAGTTCACTCACATTGACGCCCACCATGTGCACGCCGAGCACGCGTTCGGTTTTGGCGTCCGTCAGGATCTTCACAAAACCATCGGTGGTCTCGTTCGCTTTGGCGCGGGCGTTGGCGGTGAAGGGGAACTTGCCCTTCTTAAACTCAACGCCATCGACCTTGAGTTGCTCTTCGGTTTTTCCGACGGAGGCAACTTCGGGGTAGGTGTAAATCACGTTGGGAATGACATCATGGTTTACGTGACCAGCCTTGCCCACCATGCGTTCGGCGCAGGCAACGCCTTCATCTTCAGCCTTGTGCGCGAGCATGGGCCCTGCAATCACATCACCAATGGCCCAGATGCCGGGCACATTTGATTGCCATTGATCATTGACGATCACGCGGCCCCTATCGTCCATGGCAACGCCGACTTTATCGAGGCCAAGGTTCGCCGTATGCGGTTTGCGGCCAATGGACACCAGCACCACGTCGGCTTCCACGTTTTCTACCTCGCCGCCCGCGGCAGGTTCGACCGAAACTTTGAGCTTTTTGCCGGAGCTATCGACGCCCGTAACTTTTGAGCTGAGCTTGAACGCCATGCCTTGTTTTTTGAGCATGCGCTGGAATTGCTTGGACACTTCGCCGTCCATTTCCGGCGTGATGCGATCAAGAAATTCAACAACCGTCACTTCCGATCCCAACCGGCGCCAGACCGAACCCAGCTCAAGGCCGATAACACCGCCGCCGACCACGATCATCTTTTCAGGGATTTGGGTGAGCGCCAGCGCGCCGGTGGAGGACACAATACGTTCTTCATCAATATCAACGCCGGGAAGCCCAATGACTTCCGACCCTGTGGCGATGACAATGTTTTTGGCCTCAAGGGTTTGGGTGCCGCCATCGGATAATTCCACTTCGACCTTGCCCGCCGCGGCGATTTTGCCCGCGCCCCAGATGTGGTCGATCTTGTTTTTCTTGAACAAAAACTCGATGCCTTTGGTCAAACCATCCACCGCGCGGTCCTTGAACGCCAACATATCGGGCAGGTTCACCGCGACGCCTTTAGAGTCGATCCCCATTTTGCCAAAGCCGTGGTTCGCTTCTTCAAAAACTTCCGAGGCATGTAACAACGCTTTTGAGGGAATGCAGCCCACATTGAGGCAAGTCCCGCCAAGGGTTTGCGAATCGCGCTTTTCGATCACAACGGCTTTCAGGCCCAGTTGCGCCGCGCGAATAGCGAAATTGTATCCGCCGGGTCCGGCACCGATTACAATCACGTCGTAGGAGTTGGCCATCTGTCCGGTCCCTCTTGAAATCTATAGTTCGAGAATAAGTCGTTGCGGGTCTTCAAGTGCTTCCTTGACCCGCACGAGGAATGTCACTGCGCCCTTGCCGTCCACCAGACGGTGATCGTAGGAGAGCGCCAAATACATCATCGGGCGAATGGTAATCTCGCCGTCCACCGCCACGGGGCGTTGCTCGATCTTGTGCATGCCCAAAATAGCGGCCTGCGGCGGGTTGAGGATCGGCGTTGACATAAGCGAGCCGTAAACTCCGCCGTTCGACACTGTGAAGGTGCCGCCGGTTAAATCATCCATGGTCAGCTTGCCGTCGCGGGCGCGGGCACCAAAATCACCAATGGTCGCTTCGATCTCAGCCAGCGAAAGCCGGTCTGCATCGCGCACCACCGGCACCACGAGGCCTTTTTCGGTCCCCACGGCGATGCCGATGTCATAATAATCCTTGTAGATCACATCAGTGCCGTCGATCTCCGCGTTCACGTCCGGCAATTCGCGCAGCGCATTCACGCAAGCCTTCACAAAAAACCCCATGAAGCCGAGCTTTACGCCATGTTGCTCAAGGAACTTTTCTTTGTATTCCGAGCGCAGCTTCATGACATGGCTCATATCCACCTCATTAAAGGTGGTGAGCATGGCGGCCGTGTTCTGTGCTTCTTTGAGCCGTTGCGCGATGGTGCGGCGCAGCCGCGTCATGCCAACGCGCTTTTCCCGGTCCGCATTGGGGCGCGGCGTCGAAGAAGGTTGGGGCAGTTTAACCTGGGGAACCGCTTTCATTTCCAGCGCGGCAAGGGCATCGGCCTTGGTGACGCGGCCATCGCGGCCGGTGCCGGTGATGGCGCTCGCATCAAGACCTTTTTCTTCAATGATGCGCTGGGCGGACGGAGCGGGCGGATGCGCCGTGCCGGATGGTGCAGGCGGTGCGGAAGGTGACGCAGGCTTTGCAGCGGGTTTTGCCGCAGGCTTGGGCGTTGCGGGCGAAGACCCCGCCGTAGCGTTTTTATCAATCCGGCCAAGCAGCCCAGAAACTTCAACAATGTCGCCTTCCTGAGCGATGATTTCGGTCAGGACACCGCCGGAGGGCGCGGGGACTTCCAAGGTCACCTTGTCGGTTTCAAGCTCCACAAGAGGTTCATCCGCGTTTACGGCCTCGCCCACTTGTTTCATCCAGCTCGCCACCGTCGCTTCGGTGACCGATTCACCCAGCTGAGGTACCGTTATGTCCGTCGCCATTTGGCTGTCCTTCTTTCGTACGGGTCTTTGGTCGCGCTTTTTGCTAGAGCGTCAGCGCTTCGTCAAGAAATGCGTTCAAAGTTTTAAGGTGGTTGCTCGCAAGGCCGGTGGCGGTTGACGCCATGGCGCCCCGCCCCACATAGCGCGCACGCTTTGCCCGCGCTTCGATCTTATCGAGCACCCATTCGATATTAGGTTCCATAAAAGTCCAGCCGCCCATGTTTTTGGGTTCTTCCTGGCACCAGACCACATCAGCTTCGGGGAACCGCGAAAGCTCGGTCATCAAAGATTTCGCCGGGAAGGGATAGAATTGTTCGACCCGCAGGATCTGAATGTCATTGAGGCCGCGCTTTTCGCGCTCATCAAAGAGGTCGTAATAAACTTTGCCCGAACACAAAATGACGCGCTTGATTTCCGGATCGGGGCGCAGCTCAACCGAACTTCCTGGAATGCGCTCCGCATCGTCCCACAACACTCTATGGAAAGATGAATCCGGACCCATTTCCTCGAGGGTCGAGACCGCCCGCTTGTGCCGTAAAAGCGACTTGGGCGTCATCAGGATCAAGGGTTTGCGGAAATTGCGGTGCATCTGCCGCCGCAGAATATGGAAGTAATTCGCAGGCGTGGTGCAGTTCGCCACTTGCATATTGTCTTCGGCGCAAAGCTGAAGGAAACGTTCCAGCCGCGCGGAGGAATGCTCTGGGCCTTGCCCCTCGTAACCGTGGGGCAACAACATCACCAGACCTGACATGCGCAGCCATTTGCGTTCGCCGCTTGAGATAAACTGGTCGATGATCACCTGCGCGCCGTTCGCAAAATCGCCGAACTGGGCTTCCCAAATAATGAGGGATTTCGGATCGGCGAGCGAATAGCCGTATTCAAATCCCAACACCGCGAATTCTGACAGAAACGAATCCACGACCTCGTATTCGCCCTTTTGATCGGGCGCGAGATGGTTGAGCGGGTGATAGCGATCTTCTGTTTCCTGATCCACCCAATAGGAATGGCGCTGGGAAAATGTGCCACGACCTGAATCCTGCCCGGCGAGACGCACGTAATGGCCATCCAGGATAAGCGAGCCAAAGGCCAGCGCTTCGCCGGTGGCCCAGTCGATGCCCCCGCCGCTTTCAAACATCGCTTGCTTGTTCTTGAGGATGCGCCCAAGCGTCCGGTGCGGAGTAAATCCTTCGGGGACAGTGGTTAGTGTCTGGCCGATATTTTTCAGCGTATTGACGTCAACCGCGGTTTCGCCACGGCGTTCATCCCCCACCGCGCGGCCAAGGCCCGACCATTTGCCGTCGAGCCAGTCCGCCTTGTTAGGTTTGAAATTGTCCGCCGCTTCAAAATCGATTTGCAGATTTTCTTGGAATTGGTGGATCGCCTCGTTCACGTCGTCTTCGCTCATCAGACCTTCAGCGATCAAACGATCCGCATAAATCTTCAGCGTTGTTGTTTGGTTTTTGATGCGCTTGTACATGCGCGGTTGGGTAAACGAGGGTTCATCCCCTTCGTTGTGACCAAAGCGGCGATAACAGAACATATCAATCACCACGTCGCGCTTGAATTTCTGCCGAAATTCGGTCGCCACTTTCGCGGCATAGACCACAGCTTCCGGGTCATCGCCATTGGCGTGGAAGATCGGCGCTTGCACCATCAGAGCCACGTCGGAAGGATATGGCGATGAGCGCGCGAACCGCGGCGCCGTCGTAAACCCAATTTGATTGTTGACGACGATGTGGATCGTTCCGCCGGTGCGGTGCCCTTTAAGCCCCGACATGGCGAAACATTCCGCCACCACGCCTTGGCCCGCAAAGGCCGCATCGCCATGGAGCAACAACGGCAGCACTGTTGAGCGGTCCGGCGCTTCTTCCCGCGGCTTGTTTTCAGCCCATTGGCTTTGCTTGGCGCGTGCCTTGCCCAGTACCACCGGGTTTACCGCTTCCAGGTGCGAGGGGTTTGCCGTGAGCGAAAGGTGCACGTTGTTTTCGTCAAAGCCGCGATCGGACGACGCGCCCAGGTGATATTTGACGTCGCCGGAACCTTCGACGTCGTCGGGGTGCGCCGCGCCACCCTTAAATTCATTGAAGATCGCTTGGTAAGGTTTGCCCATGACATTGGCAAGAACGTTCAAGCGTCCCCGATGCGGCATGCCGAGCACAATTTCTTTCACCCCCAGGGCGCCGCCGCGCTTGATGATCTGTTCCATTGCTGGAACCAAAGCTTCGCCACCATCAAGACCGAACCGTTTTGTGCCCGTGTATTTAAGGCCCAAGAATTTTTCAAATCCTTCGGTCTCCACCAGCTTGTTGAAGATCGCCTTTTTGCCTTCGGGGGTGAACGCAATTTCTTTCCCCGGGCCTTCAATGCGTTCCTGGATCCAGGCTTTTTCTTCGGGGTCTGCGATGTGCATGAACTGAACTGCAAATGTCCCGCAATAGGTCCGCTGCACCACGTCGAGGATTTCATTGACCGACGCGGTCTCCATCCCCAATACATTGTCGATAAAGATGGGGCGGTCGTAGTCCGCCTCGCTGAAACCATAGGTCTTGGGGTCCAGCTCAGGGTGATAGACCGATGGGTCAAGCTGCAAGGGGTCAAGATTAGCGATCAAGTGCCCGCGAATACGGTAGGCACGGATCAGCATCAGCGCACGGATCGAATCGATCGTCGCAGCACGCAATTCTTCGATACTGGCGCCGGGCATGTGCCGCGCCGCCTTTGCTCTTAGAAGCGCCGGGCTGGGCTCACCATTGGCAAGGGCACCGTTTTCGTAGGCGCCCAAGAGGTCGCCATATTCCGGTGCGTGGATTTCGATTTTGGGATTGCCGGTCTGCGCTTCGGCAAGGATTGCCGGCGCTTCATCGCCAAGTTGCTCAAACACGCTGCGCCAAGAGGCGTCCACGCTTGCTGGGTCCTCAGCATATTGGGCGTAAAGGTCTTCTAGAAAGGCGGCGTTGGCGCCAAAAAGAAATGACGTCTCGTCGAAAATTTGGTTGAGCGCGCTTTTCGCGGTCTGGTCTGTCATCGTGCCTCGGGGCGGCATTTTCCGCCCCCGCTTAATCGCGGCTGCAAGCGCCCCTAACGCTCACCCCACCCTGGTTTCTTGTTCCGAGGGTTTGATGCCCGGAACCCACCCTCCCGTTACGCCGAACCGATTCCGGCCTGCCCGCTGGGGACGGGCCTTATGGTTTGCGGCCCGTCTCTTATCACCATTGTTCGGCAAAGCACATAGGCCGTTTTTGGCCTCGTTCTAGCCCTTTAAAAGCTCCACCAATGTGGTGCCGATAGCGGCGGGATTATCAGCCACTTCGATGCCCGCCAATTTCATGGCTTCGATTTTATCGCCCGCGCCGCCCTTGCCGCCCGAGATGATAGCGCCCGCGTGGCCCATGCGGCGGCCCGGAGGCGCCGTAACCCCGGCGATAAAGCCGACGGTGGGCTTTTTGATCTTGGATTGCGTCAAAAATTCGGCAGCGTCCTCTTCCGCCGAACCGCCAATTTCACCGATCATCACAATGGAGGTGGTTTCATCATCGGCGAGGAATAATTCCAGCACATCAATGAACTCGGTTCCCTTTACCGGGTCACCGCCAATGCCCACGCAAGTCGATTGGCCAAGGCCGGCGGCAGTGGTTTGCGCCACAGCCTCGTAAGTAAGCGTGCCCGAGCGCGAGACGATACCCACCGAGCCCTTTTTGTGGATGTGCCCCGGCATGATGCCGATCTTGCATTCATCGGGCGTAATGACGCCTGGGCAATTGGGCCCGACAAGACGCGTTTTGGAACCTTGCAACGCGCGCTTTACTTTCACCATGTCGAGCACCGGGATGCCCTCGGTGATGCACACCGCCAGCTCAATTTCCGCTTCGATTGCTTCCAGGATCGCATCGGCCGCAAAGGGTGGCGGCACGAAAATCATGGAAACATCGGCGCCGGCCTTTTCTTTGGCCTCGGCGACCGTATCAAACACCGGACGGTCCAGGTGCGTGCGCCCACCTTTGCCCGGGGAAACACCCCCCGTCAGTTTGGTGCCATAGGCGATGGCTTGTTCGGAATGGAATGTACCCTGACTTCCGGTGAAGCCTTGGGTGATAACTTTTGTGTCTCTATTGACCAGTACTGACATATTCCTCAGGCCCCTTTTACTGCGGCGACGACTTTTTTCGCCGCGTCGGCCAGATTGTCGGCAGAGATAATGGGCAGGCCGCTGTCGGCCATGATCTGCTTGCCCTTCTCAACATTCGTTCCTTCGAGCCGCACCACCAGCGGCACCGTGACGCCAAGTTCGCGCGCCGCGGCAACCACGCCTTCGGCGATGATGTCGCAACGCATGATGCCGCCAAAGATGTTCACCAAAATGCCTTTAACATTGGGATCGTTGAGAATGATCTTGAACGCGGCCGTTACTTTTTCCGTCGTCGCGCCACCACCAACATCAAGGAAGTTGGCGGGTTCCGACCCAAATAATTTGATGATGTCCATGGTCGCCATGGCAAGGCCAGCGCCGTTCACCATGCAGCCAATTTCGCCATCAAGTTTGATGTAGGAAAGATCGTACTTGGAGGCTTCGATCTCCATGGGGTCTTCTTCGGTAAGATCGCGCAGCTCGACAATATCCTTGTGACGGTAAAGCGCGTTGGAATCGAAATCGACTTTCGCATCAAGGCACAAAAGATTGCCGTCTTCGGTCACCACCAAGGGGTTGATCTCCAGCATGCTCATGTCTTTTTCAACGAAGGCCGTATAGAGCTTGGTGATCATGGAAACGCATTGTTTGACCAGGTCGCCTTCCAAACTCAACGCCTTGGCAACGCTGCGTCCATGATGGGGCATCACACCTGTCGCTGCATCAACCGTCAGGGTAAGGATCTTTTCAGGGGTCTTGGCGGCCACCTCTTCGATGTCCATGCCGCCCTCGGTGGAGCAGATGAAAGCAACGCGGCTGGTTTCCCGATCAACAAGCGCCGAAAGGTAAAGCTCCCGCGCGATGGCCGAGCCATCTTCGATGTAAAGCCGGTGAACTTCTTTGCCTTCGGGGCCGGTCTGGTGCGTCACAAGGGTCGAACCCAAAATGCGATCCGCTTCGGTGCGCACATCGTCGATGGATTTGACCACCTTCACGCCGCCCGCCTTGCCGCGGCCGCCTGCGTGGATTTGGGCTTTCACGACCCAAACCGGGCCGCCCAGTTTTTCGGCAGCTTTGACAGCTTCATCAACGCTAAAGGCCGGAAGGCCGTTGCCAACCGGAACGCCGAACCCCTTCAAGACGTCCTTGGCCTGATATTCATGAATGTTCATCGGGTCGCTTTCGATCAATGAGCCGGGGAGCCCCGGCGGGCACATGAGCGGCCGGAACGGCAGATGTCCTGCCCGGGCGCTTGGTTTCGGAGGGCGTTATAACACCCGCATGATGGGGTGCAAGGGCGCTCAACCGCTGATGAAATCTTCTTTTGCGACCTTATAGACGCGCACGTCGAACTCCCCGATCTTCCAATCGCTGGAGTAGGTTTCGCCCAGTTTTTCGGCGACCCCAATTGACGCAACGTTTTCCGGGGCAATCAGGCTGATGATGTGATCAAGGCCCAAGGTGTCAAAGCCCCACTTGGCCGCCGCGCGGCCCGCTTCGGTGGCAAAGCCCTTGCGATGATGCAGCGGCATGATGGACCAGCCTACCTCGACTTGGGGCCAGCCTTCAGGCTCCCATACGCCCACACGGCCTACAAATTCACCACTGGATTTTTCCTCAACGGCCCAAAAGCCGTAGCCCCGCATGGCCCAGTGACCGATCAATGTTGCCATCTGCCGCCAGGCGCCAGCCCGGTCGAACGTCTCGCCGCCCAAATAACGCATGGCCTCGGCATCAGCGACAAATTGGGCGTAAGGGTCCAGATCTTCGTGCTTCCATTCGCGCAGGATAAGCCGTTCGGTCTCAATCCGCGGAATAGGAACAGCGATGGGATCGAGCGTTTTAGCCAAGAGAGGGCTCGATATCTTTACAGGCCTTGATAAGGCCCTTCACCGCATCGACGGATTTTTCGAACATGGCGCGTTCTTCATCGGTGAATTTCACCTCGACGATTTTTTCAACGCCATTGGCACCCAGCACCACCGGCACGCCCACGTAAAGATCCTTCTGGCCATAAACGCCATCCAAATGGGCAGCAACAGGCAGCACCCGGCGCTTGTCCTTAAGGTAGGCTTCGGCCATCTCGATCGCGGAAGTGGCGGGCGCATAAAACGCCGAGCCCGTTTTCAAGAGGCCCACGATTTCCGCGCCGCCATCGCGTGTGCGTTGAACGATGGCGTCCAGTTTTTCTTGGCTCGACCAACCCATTTCGATGAGATCAGGCACGGGAATGCCGGCGATCATGGAATAGCGCAACAGCGGCACCATGGTGTCGCCGTGGCCGCCCAGCACAAACGCCGTCACGTCTTCGACAGACACATCAAATTCCTGCGCCAGGAAAAGGCGGAAGCGCGCGCTATCTAAAACGCCCGCCATGCCCACGACCTTGTTCGCCGGAAGGCCGGAAAATTCGCGGAAGGCCCAAACCATGGCGTCGAGCGGGTTGGTGATGACGATGACGAAGGCGTCCGGCGCGTGGGTTTTCACCCCATCGGCGACGGCCTTCATGACTTTCAAATTGATGCCGATCAAATCGTCGCGGCTCATGCCCGGCTTGCGCGGCACGCCGGCGGTGATGATCACCACATCTGCGTCTTTGATATCGGCGTAATCGTTCGTGCCTTTGAAGTCGGCATCATAACCCGCCACGGGGGACGATTGCGCGATGTCGAGGCTTTTGCCCTGGGGCAGACCTTCGACGATGTCGAACAGGACCACATCCCCAAGTTCCTTAAGACCGGCAAGATGGGCCAGAGTGCCCCCGATCATACCGCCGCCGATAAGGGCAATTTTCTTGCGCGCCATTGGTCTCGCTCCTTGATGTGAGAGGCGGGAAAATGCAGGCCTGCGATTGCGGCCACCGTTTCCCGGGAAATTCGCCCGCCAGTTAACCCAAATCCCCAGCGCCTGCAAGGGAGCCGCGATCCTGCGCCTACCCCCACGCCGCCTTTTGGTAAGGAATTGAAAACCCCTGACTGGCATTGTGGTTAATGCTTGGAAACCATTTGAGGCCCCAAAAGCTGGGGTAATGGCACCATGAGGTTCCGCAGGATTGTCTTAGGTCTTAGCTTGAGCTGCGCCGCCATCGCGTTGTCGGGCTGTGCTACTGCCGTGGTTGGATCAATTACCCTGGGCCAGATTTCTACTGCCGCGGGGATCGCCTCGGTCGGCACCACCGGCAAAGGGCTTCAAGATCACGCCCTTTCTGCCGTGACTGGACAGGACTGCCGTCTCTTGGAAGGCATCGTCCGGACAAATCGCCAAATCTGCGAAGAACCGGGATCGCCCGCGACAGAAGAAGATTTCCCCGGCGTGGTGGTGATGTTGATGGGCCCCCGCGAGGGTGATGAGGGATCCGAGGCCGGCCCCCAAGTGCTTTACGCCGGTCTTGCCAGTGATTACCGCCCCAGCCTTGCCCGCGCCGAACGCCGTCGGCCCGCAACCCATGAACCGGTGATTGGCCAAGCTGCCTTGGTCGAAGTGCCAAACCTTCGCGATTGGGTCCGCACACGGCCCGCACCCACCATCACAGCCGCGCAGTATACAACCAACTAGATTAAATCAGCTTACTGATCGTCTGCTTGATGCGGTTGAGCCAAATAATCTTGCGCCTGCATTTCGCGCAGCCGGGACGCTGTACGCGCGAACTGAAACGAGCCATCGCCACCGGGGTAAATCGCTTCCGGGTCCACCGCAGCCGACGCGATCAGTTTCACTTTGCGCTCATAAAGGGCATCGATCAGCGTGACGAAGCGTTTGGCTTCGTTCCGTTTAGAGGTATCGAGTTCCGGAATGTGGTCTACCATGACCGTATGAAAACTTCGCGCGATAGCCAGGTAATCAGCGGGTCCCAGGGCTTTGCCGCAAAGGTTAGCAAACTCTTCGCGCATTACACCGCCCGCACGGGCCTTGAAGCGAAGGCGGCGTCCCTTGACCTTGATCTCGCAAGGGCCGCTTGCCCCAGAACCAGTGACCGCTTCCCAGGCGTGATCCATCTTGTTGTCCGCATCGGTTCCAAGTGGGCAAAAATAAACCTCCATGCCTTTCACGCGATCAATGCGGTAATCCCCCGCGGCATCCAGTCGAAAAATATCGAGCTTTGATTGCAACATGGCGATGGTGGGCAAAAAGAGTTGGCGGTTCAGGCCGTCGAGATAAAGCTCATAGGGCGGACGATTGGACGTCGCCACAACAATAACGCCAAAGGAAAACAGAGCCTCGAACAAGCGCCCCAAAATCATGGCGTCCGCCACGTCCTCAACTTGAAATTCGTCAAAGCACAAAAGCCATGCCTGATCTGCAATCGCTTTGGCGACAACGGGGATCGGGTCATCACTTTCACCTTTGAGCTTCAGGTCCCTGCGCTTTTCGCGCTTTGCCGCATCGTCAAGGCCGCGCCACGCCTTGATGGCCGTATGGGTCTCTTCCATGAACTCCAAGAAGTGCACGCGCCGCTTTGCCGCCACGGGCGCCGTGTCGAAAAACAAATCCATAAGCATGGATTTGCCGCGCCCCACATCGCCGCAAATATAAAGTCCGCGCGGCTCGACCCGCTTTTGCAGGAACGACAAGAAACCAGCGCCGCCGCCGGGGCGATAATGTGCGAGCTCATCGTGGAGTGATTGCAGCCATAAAACAGCCTCTTCCTGCGCCGGGTCGGAGGTGATCTCCCCCCGCCGCACAAGATTTTGGTAACCGGCCAATGGCCCCGATTTGCTCACATCTTCCCCCGAAAAACCGGCAATAAACCTAGCTGGATTGAGCAGATAAACAACTACCCTTTATTTAAGTGTTGACTTACCGTAAGTGAATGCTTACTTATAATGTGCCTAAGAAGGGAGAATCCAAATGACAGTCTCAAATATATTCAAATGCGGCCTAGGGACCGTCGCATTATCGGCTGCAATGGCGATTACCGCGAATGCCGCCGCGCCCGAGCCAATCCAGTACGAAGCGGTCGTTCATTCGACTGTCGAGGAAGCATGGCGTTCTTGGACCACCGAAGAGGGCTTAGAGAGTTTTTTCGCCCGCGAGGTCATCATCGAACCGCGAGTAATGGGTGAGTTTTCCATACACTTCTTTCCCGACAACGCCCCGGGAACGCGCGGCGCGGAGGGGATGCGCATTCTGGCATTCGAACCTGGCGACCGGCTGGCGTTCACCTGGAACGCACCGCCGCATCTTCCCCATGCCCGCGCTCAAATGGCGACGGTGGAAATCAAGTTCGACGAGTTAGCCAATGGCGAAACGCTTCTCACGTTGACGCACGGGCTCTTTGGGCGGCATCAGGAATGGGCGCTTGCACGGGCCTATTTCGATCCAGCATGGCAGATCATTCTGGCACGATGGCAATACGCTTCCGAAAACGGCCCCATCGATTGGGATTATCCGCCCGAGGGGCTTCTCTATTCCGCCCCAAGCCGCGAGGAATTAGAAGCGCGATTGGCGAATTAGTGTTGCGCCGCGTCACCCGTCAACGCTGCACGGACCGGAGCAAAACTGGTTTCTTCATAGCCAACGTAGGTCTTCCATGTCCCGTCCTGCTGCCACAGCAGCGCCGGGATATAGAGGTCCACACCGTTTTCGCCATAAAGATCCGAGAGCTGCTCCACTAAAGCCCGCGCTTCTTCGACTGCGGCCGCGCGTTCCACATCATCGTCTGCGGACGGCGGCAGGTCAGCGGTGGCATAATAAGTAGTGGGGTCAACCTCGTACCATTCCTCAAACAGATGCCAATCGCGGTTCAGCCAAAGTTCGGCCTGCACAGCGCGCTCTCCCGCGCTGGAGCGTTCGCGGTCTTCACGATCGCGCCGGGTATAGATGATCCAGCGCACATCAACGCCCGCTTCCTCGAGCCCATGGAGTTCAGCTTCCTTGAAAGCCAGACACGTCGAGCAACTGCGGAATGAGATCACATAAAGGATTGGCCCCTCAATCGCGCGATGAACCCAGGGTGCGTTCTGATAGAGGTTTGCGATCTCCTCTGCGCGTTCTGTCAGTGTGACCACTTCGGGAAGCGGGTCATCCTCTTCGGCCATCGCCGCTTCGGTGCCGCTGTCCGCGCCATCAGCCATAGCGGCCGCTTGCTGTTCCACGGCTTCTTCGCCGGACCGGCCATCAGACCGCAAAAAGAACCAACCCATAAACGCGATGGCGGAAACCGCCAGAATAATCAAAATCGCACGCATAATGCACTTCCCCCTGTTGCACCCCAAAAAAGTATGGGCGCTGACTATTTCATTGTTGGAATAACGAAACTTGACCCTTCGCGCACACCCGCAGGCCAGCGCGAGGTTACGGTTTTAAGATGGGTCCAAAACTTAACCCCTTCAGTACCGTGTTGGTTGGTATCGCCAAAGGCCGAGCGCTTCCAACCACCAAAGGTGTGATAGGCCAGCGGCACGGGGATCGGCACATTGATGCCCACCATGCCGACATTAACCCGGGATGCAAATTCGCGCGCCGCATCGCCATCGCGAGTATAGATCGCAACACCGTTCCCATACTGATGGGTTGAAGGCATGGCGACCGCTTCTTCAAAATCTTTCGCGCGCGCGACCGTAAGCACCGGGCCGAAAATTTCTTCCTTATAGATCTCCATCTCGGTGGTCACCTTGTCGAACAAGCTGCCGCCCATGAAGAAGCCGTCCTCATATCCTTGCAGGGTCAAATCGCGGCCATCGACCACCAAGTCCGCGCCTTCCTTAACGCCCTGATCGATAAGCCCGCGCACTTTTTCGCGGTGTTCGGCGGTTACCATGGGGCCATAGTCCGCATCGGGGTCCATTTGTGTGCCCACGCGCAATTCTTCGACGCGCGGCTTTAATCGTTTCACAAGTTCATCACCCACCGCGTCCGTTACCGGTACCGCGACAGAGATCGCCATGCAGCGCTCCCCTGCCGAGCCATAGCCCGCGCCGATAAGGTCATCCACCACTCGGTCCATGTCAGCATCCGGCATGATGATGGCATGGTTCTTGGCCCCGCCCATGGCCTGAACCCGCTTGCCGTTGGCAGCGCCCGTCGCATAAATATATTCCGCAATGGCCGATGAGCCAACGAAGCTAACCGCCTGCACCCGAGGGTCGGTTAGAATGGTATCCACTGCTTCCTTGTCGCCCGTCACAACGTTGAGCACACCTTCAGGAGCGCCGGCTTCCAAAAACAATTCGGCGAGGCGAACGGGGACGCTGGGGTCTTTCTCAGATGGTTTGCACACGAACGTATTGCCGCACGCAATCGCCATTCCAAACATCCACATGGGGATCATGGCCGGGAAGTTGAACGGCGTGATACCTGCGCAAACGCCAAGCGGTTGGCGGATCGAATACATGTCGATGCCGGGACCCGCGCCTTCGGTAAATTCGCCCTTCATCAAATGCGGAATACCGCAAGCAAACTCAATCACTTCGAGCCCACGCTGCACATCACCTTTGGCGTCGGCAAAAACCTTTCCGTGTTCGGAAGACAGCATTTCTGCCAGCTCGTCCATATGTTCTTCGAGCAACTGCTTGAAATTGAACATGACCCGCGCCCGGCGCTGTGGGTTGACCGCGCGCCATGCGGGGAAAGCTTTCTCTGCCGCATCGATGGCTTTGCGTACCTCACCGGCGCTGGCGAGCGGTGATTTGGCTTGAACCTCGCCGGTGGCCGGATTGAAGACATCAAGATGACGCCCGGACGTGCCGGGGACGAGCTTGCCGTCAATGAAGTGCTGAATTTCGCGTGTCATGGCTGTTTCCCTTCTGAAACCCTCAATGTCATGAGGCGCCCTCTTTTTGGGGCGGTGATGGCTTGGCGCATCACATATCAGAGTGGGACGGCGATCTCAATTGGCCGGAATCTTGGGGGGAGGCTAAAAGCCAGCCCATCACAAAGACCGCCATGGCCGCCCCGGCAAGCTGCATGGCTATAAAGGCTGGTGCATGGCTGGGCTGGATGCCCGAAAACGTGTCTGTGAAGCTGCGCGCAATGGTCACCGCTGGATTGGCAAAGGAGGTTGAAGACGTCCACCAATATCCCGCGGTGATAACAAGTCCCACCGCATAAGGCACCGCATCCGGCCGATATTTAAGAGCGCCCAGAATTGCCGCCACCAAGGCAAAAGTCGCGACAACCTCGCCCACCCACTCTCCCGGGCTCGCGCGTCCGTTGAGAGAGGCCTGCAAAAGAGCTTCGCCAAACATGAAATGTGCCAACAACATGCCGGCAACACCTCCGGCAACCTGGGCAACAACATAGGCCAAACCCAAGCGCGCAGAAATTTCGCGCCGAAGCCAAAAGGCAAACGTCACCGCTGGATTGAAATGCGCGCCCGATAAGGGCGCGAACATGAGGATGATGACCACGAGGATCGCGCCGGTTGCCAAGGTGTTGCCAAGAAGCGCAACCGCCACATCGTCTGTCAGGCGCTCAGCCATAATGCCTGAGCCGATGACGGTTCCCACAAGGATCAAAGTGCCCAGAGCTTCGGCTGTCAGTTTGCGAATGGTCGTTTCCATGGCGCAAGCATTATCGAATTATTCCGCAGTTAGCGAGAGCGAAATATCAAATCCCCATTGCAACCTGCTCGACCACACACTTACTCAGCGCGGGTGTAGCTGATGTGCCATTGATCGGCCCAAGTCTCACCGCCGTCCTGGCTGTTCTGCCAGTGCCACTCAAAGCTGTTTTCAGTGATATCGCGGAAGATCATGCGCAGGTGAGGCGCCGCTTCTACGGGGCGTTCCATAGTGAAATGGAAGCCTTCTTCATCTGGCCCGCCGGAGAAATCGAGATAGCCGCCCTGATTGTCCATCCAGATCTGCTTCCAATTGTTCATTCGGCCCACATACATGGAGATGGAATGACCGATCAGATTGTTACCCGGGTTGCCGTCAAAATTTTCCAGGATCATGCAACTATCGAGCTCACGCGTGATCGTATTGGTGCCGTGAAGGGCGTTGCCTTCGGCATCGACCCACGCCGCAATCCAGGTGCCCACCCAGAAATCCAGTTGGCGGTATTCTTCCGTTGAACACGGGGCTGGTTGTTCGTCTTGCGCCATGGCCGGTACGGTACCGAGGCTCAGGGCAAGAAATGCCGCGCCCGCTAGGATTGCTCGATACATGTCGTCCTCCCGATAAATTTCCGTCTGTTCGGAAGTTTAACAAGGAAAGCGACGGTGCCCAATCACGTTGCGTTGCAGAATCCCAAGGTGGTCATTCACGAGCGTGTGAATGGCGCGCGGGGCGGCTTCCTAGCTGGCTTCGTTGATCACCGCTTCAATATTATAGCCGTCGAGATCTGTTACAAAAGCCGCGTAATAGTGCGGACCATATTTTTCCCTCAATCCCGGTGCGCCGCGATCTGTACCGCCGTGTATGATTGCGGCCTCATAAAATCCATCTACCGCAGCGCGAGCGTTTGCCGCAAAGGCAAGATGAAAGCCGCGAGCAAGCGTTTTTATGGGGTCGGGGGATTCCCAGATGGCGAATTTGTCTTTGCCATCTTCGGTTCCATACCCAATGAAATTATCTGACACATAAACCCGGCGATAACCCATAGGCGCCAAGACAGCATCATAAAATACCGCGGCACGACCGATATCAGCAACGGCAAAGGAAAGATGGTGCAGCATGTTCAGACGACCCGCGCGGCCAAAAGTTTCTTGATCTCACCGATGGCCTTGGCCGGGTTTAGGCCCTTGGGGCACACAGTGGCGCAGTTCATGATGGTGTGGCAGCGATAAAGCCGGAAGGGATCTTCCAAATTATCAAGGCGTTTGCCTGTTGCTTCGTCCCGGCTGTCGGCAAGCCAGCGATAGGCCTGCAACAAAGTCGCCGGTCCAAGGTAGCGATCGCCATTCCACCAATAACTTGGGCACGACGTGGTGCAGCAAAAACAAAGGATGCACTCATAAAGCCCGTCAAGCTGGTCACGATCCTCGGGGCTTTGTTTCCATTCCCCTTCTGGCGCGGGGGTGTCGGTTTGCAGCCAGGGCTCGATGGATTGGTACTGCGCATAGGCATTGGTCAAATCCGGTATCAGATCTTTGACGACTTCCATATGCGGGAGTGGGTAAATGGTGACAGCACCAGAGGTATCTTCGCTTGCTTTGGTGCAGGCAAGCGTATTGCGCCCATCAACGTTCATGGCACAGGACCCGCACACCCCTTCGCGGCACGAACGGCGGAAGGTCAGCGTCGGATCTACTTTGTTCTTAATCCAGATGATCGCGTCCAGAACCATGGGGCCGCAATCGTCCATATCAACTTCAAAGGTATCGAGGCGCGGATTGCTATCCCCGTCAGGGTCATAGCGGTAGACTTTGAATTTGCGGATATTGGTCGCCGTCGAACCATCCGCGCGCTTCGGCGCGGTCCATTGCTTGCCCGCTTGGACCTGACTGTTCTTTGGCAATACAAGTTCGACCATTAGCCCCTAACCTCCAAAAAAGATTTCATGCATGCGACGCCCGGGCAGGAACGTTAGCGCGCCCGCGATCATAAGGCCGCCCACATATAGTCCGTACATGGAATATCGATGTCCCTGAACATCGCCCCGCTTAATCGCGCGGTAGGCGGAAAAAATCGCCCACGCCGTCAGCGGGATAAACAGGTGGATATAGCTAAATCCGCCGGTACTGCTGCGAATGAAAAATGCAGCAAAGGCGGTTGTGCCCATCAACCCAAAATAAGCATACCCCATGGCGCGATGCACCGGCGCGCCTTTTGTGGACAAAAAGATCATCCACGTCCCGATGAAAAACGCGGGCACAACTGTAAAGAAGTGGACCTTGATCGGCACGGAGGCCTCGAGAAGCGGTGACCAATCCATTCGTCAGTACACCCGCGCTTTGGGTTCAATATAAGCGATATCATTCGACATGGTGTAAGCATGCACCGGGCGGTAATCGAGCTTCACGTCTTTGCCGTCAAACCAGGCGAGCGTGTGCTTCATCCAGTTCTCGTCATCACGATCGGCAAAATCTTCCCGCGCGTGGGCGCCTCGGCTTTCGGTGCGGTTTGCGGCACCGTCCATGGCAACCATTGCCTGGGCAATCAGGTTGTCGAACTCGAGCGTTTCCATGAGGTCTGAATTCCACACCATAGATCTGTCGCTGACACCAATATCAGTGGTGCGGGCCAAGACATCGCGGATGTGGGTTTTGCCTTCGTCAAGCACTTCACCTGTGCGAAACACCGCGCAATTGTTTTGCATGACCTTTTGCATCTCAAGCCGCAGGGCCGCGGTCGGCGTCGAACCCTCGGCATTGCGGAAGTGATCGAGCCGGGCAAGCGCCGCCTCGCCCGCATCAGCAGGCAATTCCCGTTGCGATGCGCCAGCTTCGAGGGTTTCCCCGCATCTCAGCCCCACCGCCCGGCCAAAGACCACAAGGTCGATGAGCGAATTTGAGCCTAGCCGGTTCGCCCCATGGACGGATACGCAGGCCGCTTCCCCCACGGCCATCAGGCCTGGGACCACGTGGTCTGGATTGCCGTCCTTGAGGGTTAAAACCTCGCCGTGAAAATTCGTCGGAATGCCGCCCATATTGTAGTGGCAGGTGGGGATCACCGGGATCGGCTCGCGGGTCACATCGACGCCCGCAAATATCTTGGCGCTTTCGGAAATGCCCGGCAGGCGTTTGTGAATAATCGCCGGGTCCAGGTGATCGAGGTGGAGATAGATATGATCTTTTTCGGGGCCCACACCGCGCCCTTCACGAATTTCGATGGTCATGGAGCGTGACACCACATCGCGGCTGGCCAGGTCCTTGGCCGAGGGCGCATAGCGTTCCATGAAACGTTCGCCTTCGGAGTTGGTGAGATAACCGCCCTCCCCGCGCACGCCTTCGGTAATCAGAACGCCTGCACCGTAAATGCCGGTGGGATGGAACTGGATGAATTCCATATCCTGGAGCGCAAGCCCGGCGCGCAGCACCATGGCGTTGCCATCGCCTGTGCAGGTGTGCGCGGAGGTGCAGGAAAAAAACGTGCGGCCATATCCGCCGGTTGCCAGGACAACTTTTTGTGCACGGAAGCGGTGGATGGTGCCGTCGTCCAGGTTCCAGGTCATCACGCCGACACAGTTGCCATCGTCATCCATGATGAGGTCTAGCGCGAAGTATTCGATAAAGAATTCCGCATCGTGCCGCAGGGACTGGCCGTAGAGCGTGTGAAGGATGGCATGCCCCGTGCGGTCCGCGGCGGCGCACGTGCGTTGCACTGAACCTTCGCCGTAATTGCGTGTCATGCCGCCAAAGGCGCGCTGGTAAATCTTTCCTTCCTCTGTGCGGCTGAACGGGACGCCCCAATGTTCGAGCTCATAAACTGCGTCCGGGGCGTGCCTGCAAAGATATTCAATGGCGTCCTGATCACCCAGCCAGTCCGACCCCTTTACGGTATCGTACATATGCCAGCGCCAATCATCTTCGCCCATATTGCCAAGGGCAGCGGAGATGCCGCCTTGCGCCGCGACGGTATGAGAGCGCGTCGGGAAAACCTTTGAGATACAGGCGGTGCGCAATCCCGCTTGGGCTGCGCCAAGCGTCGCGCGAAGGCCCGAACCCCCAGCGCCCACAACCACGACGTCAAAAGTATGATCGATGATTTCGTAAGACGTCATTGAAAGACTACCCCGTTACATAGAGCCGCAGGACCGCCAGCAGCGAAGCCGCAGCGAGGCCAAAGGCGAGAAAATTAATCAGCAGAAGGAGGAAAACACGCGCGCCTTCCGTTTGAATATAATCAGCGACAACCTCGCCAAGACCGATCTTGGCATGCCAAAGGCCGGCGACAATCAGCAGCGCAAAACAAAATGTGATGAGCGGTTGGCTCATGAAAGCGCGCGCGGTTTCATAGGGCATTCCCGCCATCGACACCATCGTGGCAAGAAAGAAAAGCGTCAGCGGCACCAGCGCAATAGCGGTCGCCCGCTGCAAGATCCAATGATGAGTGCCTTGCTTGGCCGAGCCAAGACCGCGAACGCGAGAGAGTGGTGTGCGCAAACCCATTATGCTGCTCCCATCATCGCATAGCCAAGCACCCAGACACCAATGGTTAGGATGATCGCGCCAAGAACGTTAAACCAACTCCAGACCACCGATCCGTGTACGTCGTAGTTCTTACCCGCATCCCAAAAGAGATGCCGAATGCCATTAAACAGATGATAGGAGAGAGAGAGGGTAAAGCCGAAGAGGATAAGCTGGCCCAGCATGCTGCTGACAAAGCCCGAAAACTGGGCATAGGCCTCTGGGCCACTGGCCAGCGAAATGAGCCACCAGGTAAGCAACCCGGTTCCAATTGCGTTTCCCACCCCGGTAAAGCGGTGCAGGATTGAGCTCGCCATCGTGGCGGACCAGCGCCAGATCCCCAAATGCGGTGAGAGCGGCCGTCCTGCGGCACGTTTCGACGTGGTCATACGCTTCCCCTATAATTTCCTGACCGGCAGATTTGGGCAGGAAGGGCAATTTAAACCCTTCCCAGATTGCGGTTTTCTAGAATTGTACGTCGCGGGGCCTCAAGTCAATTTTGGCGCAACGAAATGTCAGGATTTCCCCTTACGCCTAATCATCCTTGATGAAAAGAGGTGTCTTGGCTCTGTGATCGGATGGCCCTATAGTCCGGCCAATTATTCATTGACCCACTCGGGAGGGCCACCGTGTCAATTTGGAAATTCTTTCTCGGCAGTAAAAAATATGAAAACACTGAAAAGCAGGAGCTAGCGCACCTGAATGTGGTGCAAGACGCCATGGTCAAGGCCATGGCGGCAGTTGCTTTTGCCGACGGCAAGGTGGACAACGACGAAATCAAGCGCATGGGCCAGATTTACAACAAGGTCACGGGAAACCACGTGGAAAGTTCGGCGATCAGAGCGGGCATCCAAATTGCGCTGGATAACAAAGAGCCAATCGAAACCTCGCTTTCTAAAATTTCCAACGATCTTGAGCCCACGGATAAGGCCAACATCATCCATGCCGGGGCATTGATCGCCTTGGCCAATGGTGTGTTTGACGATTCAGAAAAATCGACCCTGCGTCAGGCCGCCAATGCCATGGGCGTGGGTCCTGAATCCTTCAATCGCATTATTGATCGGGCCAAGAATCCGAACTAAGTAGCGTCGAAGACGCAGCACATAATCGTGCAGCCTAAGGCGGTGCGGGGGATGCTGCTGCGTCACTTGGATCACCGAATGGATGGTGTGAATGCCAAAGCAAAAAATCCTGCAGGGCTACGCGAAATTCCGCAAAGAGACCTATCCCGGGCTCAAGCGCCTCTATCATGATCTGGCAACCAAAGGGCAGCAGCCCACAACGCTGATCATTTCCTGTGCTGATAGCCGGGTTGAACCGGGTCGGCTTTTTTCGGCCAATCCGGGCGAGTTGTTTATCGCGCGCAACGTGGCAAACATCGTTCCCCCCTATACTAGCGATCCGGGGTACCAAAGCATTGGCGCTGTGGTTGAGTTTGCGGTGTTGGGGCTCAAAGTGGACACCATCCTCGTCCTCGGACACGGCAAATGCGGCGGGATCCAAGCCCTGTGGGAAGGCGATGAAAGCGACACCAAGCCGATGGGCTATGTTCATAACTGGATGGAACTTGCCCAAAGCGCCCGCGATAAAATCCTGTCCGAGATGGCGGACGCATCCCCCGAGGAACAGCTTCACGCCCTTGAAGAAGAAAATATCCGGCTCGGCCTGCGCAATCTGATGACCTACCCCTGGATTAAAGACCGCGTGGACGCGGGCACTCTGGAACTGGTGGGGGGGCATTTCAGTATTGAAGATGGGATCTTGTATTGCTGCTCGTTGGAAGATGAAGCGTTCACGCCCATCAATCCTGACTAGGCTTTAGCGCGGCATAAAAGCCCAATAATCAAAATCCAAAATAACCGATGGATCATATTTGCCGTCCGCGCTTTGATAAGGAAAATCTGTGGGCGCTTGATCTTTGATCGCCACTAGCCTGAGCCGCAGGGCGCGAACATCCGAACGGCCTTTGACTTCCGCCTTGTCCAAAACTTCTGACCAGGCATAGACCGTGTCGCCCGCAAACAGCGGCGCGACATGTGTGCCGCCATTGATCGCCGCGATCATGAAGGCGTTACCAAGACCGTTGAAACTGAGCGCGCGGGCAAGGCTGATCACATGACCCCCATAGATAAGGCGACGACCGAACCGGCCGACCCCTTCCGTATGCTGATTAAAGTGTACTTTGGCGGTGTTCTGAAAAGCCCGCGTCGCCAGCTGATGCTCAGCTTCTTCCACCGTCATGCCGTCCACATGATCGATCTTTTCGCCCACCACATAGTCATCCCAAGTGTAAGCGCTGCCCGAAAGCGTAAGATCGACCTTGGACCAATCGGTATCATTGGGCGCCACAAGCGCACTTGCTGCCACATGAGACGCAAGCTTCGGCACCATGGTTTCCGGTGCGGGCGCAGCCTCGTCCCGCTTGCGCACCATTACCCAGCGCACATAGGTCAGAACCACTTCATCGCGGCTGTTGCGCCCCGTGGTGCGCACATAAACAACACCGGTCTTTCCATTGGAGTTCTGTTTAAGGCCGATCACTTCGGAACTGGCGCTCAGCGTATCGCCGGGAAAAACAGGTTTTACGAAACTGCCTTCGGCGTAACCCAAATTGGCAACCGCATTGAGCGAGATATCAGGGACCGTCTTGCCAAAGATAGTGTGGAACGCCAAAAGGTCATCCACCGGTGCGCGGTCAAAACCAAGTGCCTTTGCAAATACGTCGGATGACTGTAGCGCAAAGCGCGAACCATAAAGGGCGGTGTAAAGACTTTGATCCCCCGACGTTACCGTGCGCGGCGTTGCGTGGGTGAGCATTTGGCCAACGCTGTAATCTTCAAAGAAATTGCCGGTATTGGTCTTGGACATTGAGCCTATCCTCGCGCCGCGATGGCGTCCGCCATGGCGACCAGGCGCCGCGCGGCTTCGGCGTGAAGCCGTTCGACCATTTTGCCTTCAATCTTCATCACGCCCTTACTGACGTTATCGGGCTTGTCAAACTCTGCGATGATTTGCCGACCCCACGCCACATCTTCATCTGGCGGAGAAAAGGCCTCGTTGCATGGCGCCACCTGACTGGGGTGGATCAATGTTTTGCCGTCAAAACCAAACTCAGCCCCTTGGCGACAGGAAGCAGCAAAGCCATCTTCATCGCCAATACCGTTAAAAACACCATCAATGACTGCAAGATCATAGGCACGGCCGGCCATTAACGCCCAATTGAGCGCACCCACCATGGGCAGCCGGTCGGGGGTCTGTGCGCAACGCACTTCCTTCGCCAGATCATTGGTCCCCATGACAAAACATTCCAGCCGCGTTGCCGTTGCCATGGAGGCAATTTCCTCGGCATGCATGATGGCGAGCGGGGTTTCGATCATGGCCCATAATTTCGTTTTATCTTGCGCGCCCGCGTCCTTGAGCAATTTTTCCGCAGCAATGACCATTTGCCCGCTGAACACTTTGGGGATCAGGATCGCATCCGGCCGGGCATCGATGGCGGCCTCAATGTCATCGAGCCCCCAAGGGGTCTCAAGTCCGTTGATGCGAATGATAAGTTCGCGATAGCCATAGTCCCCTTCGCGGACGGCAGCACAGACCTGATCGCGTGCCTCGGCTTTCGCGTCCGGCGCCACCGCATCTTCAAGATCCAGAATCAACGCATCCGCGGGCAATGACTTTGCCTTCTCAAGCGCACGGGCATTGGAGCCCGGCATATAAAGAACGCTGCGGCGGGGGCGGATCGGCGAAGTCATTTTTGTCTCCTTGATGGACACGCCAAAACTAACGGGCTGCGGCACCGATGCAAGCCTCATGTTGCAGCGCACCCAGGACTCAGCCCATCAAGGGATGATACAAAAAGCCTCCCGCCTGCCTTTGAAAGGTCCCCGATAGATTTCATGGCCCGCATTCTTTCGATCCAATCTCAGGTCATCTATGGCCATGTGGGCAATTCGGCCGCCGCCTTCGCCCTTGAACGGCTCGGGCACGAAGTGCTTGCGGTGCCGACAATTGTGCTGCCCCATCACCCCGGCCATGGCCGCGTAAGAGGCCGAGAGACGGACACAAAAGATCTGGCTGCGTGGCTTAAGAGCCTTGAGGTAAAAGGCTGGCTTGATGATTGCGCGGCGGTGATCACGGGATATTTCGCGAACGCAGAGCAAATCCCGCCCATTGCCGAACTCATTACGCGGCTAAAATTACAAAACCCGGACTTGCTCTATCTCTGCGACCCGGTCTTTGGGGACACCCACAGCGGATATTTTCTGCCCAAGGGGGTGGCCAAGGCGATTGGCAAACATCTGCTCCCCCTCGCCGATTTCGCTACGCCCAACGTTTTTGAGGCGGCGGAGCTGACCGGGCGCAAGATCCGCGATCGCGAAACCGCCCTGCGCGTTGCCGCGGAGCTCGGGCCCCCGAATGTCTTTATGACATCAGTCCCCATTGAGGATGAACAATGGGGTGCCATCGGCACTCTTGCTTGGCAAAAATCCGGGGATTGGAAACGCCCCGGCGGCTTACAGAAAACCGGATCCTGGCTGGTCACGGCCCCCAAACACACCCGGGCCCCGCATGGCACTGGTGATTTGTTCGCGGGCCTCATGCTGGGCAACCTCCTCAATCAATTGCCTTTGCCCGCGGCGCTGCGCCGGGCGAGCGCAAGCATCAGTGATCTTGTGGCCGAAGCCATCGTAGGTGAGCTTGATGAGCTGCCCCTTATCGCCAAACAAGAAGCGCTGCTCGCGCCAACCTCCCCTGTTTCGCTCAGTCCCTTGGGTGCGGGCCCCGAAGGGCAATGGGTTGCGGGCGCCGCCCCCTGCCCCGGTGGTTGGCTGGCTGTGTTGTTGGATTTTTCCGGTCGCACCAAATCGCGTTACCGGCTGTGCAAAACATTTGCTGATGTTCTTGGTCTGCAAGAAGGGCCAAGCGTCATCGCGGTTGATGTGCCCATCGGACTACCAGATGTTGCCGCCCAGGGCGGACGCGATTGCGACACCGAAGCCCGGGCGCTTTTGGGGGCGCGGCGGTCCCTGGTATTAACGCCGCCTGCCCGCGCGGCCCTGGCAGAAGAAACGTTTCGCGCCGCCTGTGCGGTCAACCTCAAACATTCAGAGCCGCCGCGAAAAGTTTCCAAACAGACATTTGGCATTTTCCCAAAGATCCTCGACGTGGATGAATGTTTATCACCAGGGGATCAGGGCCGTGTTTTTGAAAGCCAGCCTGAATTGGCGTTCCGGACCATGAATGGGGAAAAACCCGTGGCCGTGCCCAAACGGGTAAAAAATGCTCCGCATGCAGAAGGGCTTGATGTGCGGCGCGGGCTTTTGGCTGCCAACGGGTTTGACGTCAAGTTTCTGGCAAGTTTTGAGATGTCGCGGCTAAAAGCAGGCCAGGAAGATTTCCTTGATGCTTGCGCGTCCGCTTTCACCGCCATCCGCATCGCCCAGAGCGAGGCCCGGCAATTGCCGCAAAACCCAAGCCGCGACGCTCGCGGCCTGCGCATGGAAATTTGGTGTTAGGCGGTGTTCACGCCGCCTTACCGAGGTATTTATTAATCAGCGTTTCCGCAATCTGCACGGTATTTAATGCCGCACCCTTGCGCAGGTTGTCTGAGACCACCCACATGTTAAGGCCATTGTCGACCGTGGGGTCCGTCCGTATACGGCTGATATATGTAGCAAAATCGCCCACGCATTCGACGGGCGTGACGTAACCATCGTCTTCACGCTTATCAACAACCATGCAGCCCGGCGCTTCGCGCAAAACATCGCGCGCTTCATCGTCGGTGATGGGATCAAAGAATTCCACATTGATAGATTCTGCATGACCCACAAAAACCGGAACGCGCACGCAAGTCGCGGTCACTTCAATGCGGTAATCGAGGATCTTTTGCGTCTCGACCTTCATCTTCCATTCTTCGCGGGTATCGCCGTCATTCATAAAGTCGTCGATATGCGGAATGACGTTGAAGGCGATCTGTTTGGTGAAGTGGCTCTTCTCAATTGCGTCATTCACAAAAATCCCGCGCGTCTGAGTAAAGAGCTCGTCCATCTGTTCGCGGCCCGCGCCAGAAACACTTTGATAAGTGGAAACAACCACACGTTTGATGCGCGCCTTATCGTGCAAGGGCTTGAGCGCCACCACCATCTGCGCAGTTGAACAATTGGGGTTGGCGATAATGTTCCGCTTGGTGTAGCCCGCAATGTCGTCGGCATTCACCTCGGGCACGATCAGCGGCACGTCCGGTTCCATGCGATAGAGGCTTGAATTATCGATCACCACCGCACCGGCCTTGGTGGCCTTTGGGGCAAACTCTCGGGAAACATCAGACCCCGCAGCAAAGAGCGCGATGTCAATGCCGGTAAAATCAAACTGGGCCAGATCCTTGGTCACAAGATCCGCGTCACCGAATGATACGTCCGTACCCAGGCTGCGGCGCGACGCAAGCGCCACAACTTCGCTGGCCGGAAAGCCGCGTTCAGCAAGAATGTTGAGCATCTCACGGCCCACATTCCCCGTCGCGCCAACAACTGCAACTCGGTAACTCATGTCTTTGATCCTTTTACCCACGAAAAAGCGCGGCCCATGTCGAAACGGACCGCGCTTAAAGTATCGTCTGGTCCTTGATGCTTAGCCTTTGGTCTTTTTGGTCCGGGCATCACGCTTTTCTGCAATCCGTGCGGACTTACCACGGCGACCACGAAGATAATAAAGCTTTGCACGGCGCACACGGCCCCGGCGCACAACGTCAATGGAATCGATCAACGGCCCATAGAGCGGGAAAATCCGCTCAACACCTTCGCCGTTGGAAATCTTCCGTACCGTGAATGCTTGATTGAGGCCGCCACCAGACCGCGCAATACATACGCCTTCATAGGCCTGGATGCGCTCGCGACTGCCTTCGACCACTTTCACGTTTACACGGACGGTATCACCGGGAGCAAACTCAGGGATTTCTTTCCCTTCGGTGACCCGCGCGATTTCTTCTTTATTCAGTTCGTCAATCAGATTCATTGCTCTGATCCTTTTGTTGATCCCGTTGATAGGTCGACCAGAGGTCGGGCCGACGTTCCTGGGTTATTGCTTCCGCTTTTTCGCGCCGCCATTTGTCCACTTTGCCGTGGTCGCCTGACAACAAGACCTCTGGGATTTCAAGATCTTCCCAAACCCTTGGCCGGGTATAATGGGGATACTCGAGTAGTCCCGAACTAAAACTTTCTTCCTCGCCCGAGGCCTCAGCCCCCATAACGCCCGGCAACAGCCGTATGCAAGCGTCCAAAAGCGCCAGTGCCGCGGGCTCACCGCCCGAAAGCACAAAATCTCCAAGGCTTACTTCTTCAAGCGCGCGCGCCTCGATCACACGCTCATCGACCCCTTCAAACCGGCCACAGAGCAAAACCACGCCCGGACCCTGGCTGAGTTCCGCGACACGAGCCTGTGTCAGCGGGCGCCCACGGGGGCTTAGGTAAATCGCCGGTCGCGCATCGCCCTCGGGCTTGGCTGCGTCCAGACTTGCCGCCACCACATCGGGCCGCAAAACCATTCCCGGGCCGCCCCCAGCGGGGGTATCGTCCACGGAGCGGTGCTTATGACTTGAAAATTCCCGCATGTCGAGAGTTTCCAGCGCCCATTTGCCTGCCTCGCACGCTTTTCCAGCCAGTGATTGCCCCAGCGGCCCCGGAAACATTTCGGGGTAAAGGGTCAGAACGCTGGCTTTCCAGCTTTGGCTGGGCTGGTCGCTCACCGCTTGCCATCCTCTTCTTCACCAGGGCCTGCTTCATCCCAAAGGCCCTCAGGCGGCACAACCACCACCCGGCGACCCTCAAGATCCACCACGGGCACCGCCGCCCTGGTGAACGGCAAAAGCACCGTCATTTTCTGGCCATCCAGGGCGATCTCCAAAAGATCGCCGGCACCAAAGTCCGGCACCGCCGTCACCACACCGATCTGGCCCTTGCCCTCCTCTTCGACGCGAAGACCAATAAGATCGGCGTGGAAGAACTCATCGTCTTCCGCCACCTTTCCCAGCGCATCGCGGGCGACATAAAGCCCGGTGCCCTTAAGCGCCTCAGCCGCATTCCGGTCGCGCACCCCTTTGAGGCGCGCAGCAAAGCCGCTTTTCACCGGACGCAAGGCTTCGATTTCCACCGCAACCTGGCCGTCTTCGCTTTGAAGCGGGCCGTATGCGGTGATCCCTTTCGGGTCCTCGGTAAAGATCTTAAGCACCACTTCGCCCTTGAGCCCCTGCGCGCCGGTAATGGCACCCAAGAGCACGAGGTCCGAAGCGTTACTCGGACTTTTCTTCTTCACTTGACGCTTCGGCGGCCGCTTCTTTTGCAGGCGCTTCTTCGGCAGGGGCTTCGGCAACTGCTTCTTCGGCAGGGGCTTCGGCGGCGGCTTCTTCTGCCGGGGCCTCTTCGGCAACTTCCTCGGCCGGGGCAGCGGCAGCTTCTTCAGCTGCAAGTTTTGACGCTTCGTCCTTCTCGCGCTTGGCTTCCAAACGGTCGAGGGCGTTCTGGCCTGGCTTGGCTTTGTTCGGATTGTTGCTCGCTTTCCATTCCACAAGACCCACGGTGGAGAGGAACCGGGCCACGCGATCCGTCGGCTTGGCGCCAACCGAGAGCCAGTGTTTGGCGCGATCGGCGTCAAACTTCAGGCGGTTTTCATCGTCTTTGCCAAGCATCGGATTATAAGCGCCGATCTTTTCGATAAAGCGGCCATCGCGAGGGCTGCGGCTATCCGCAATCACGATGTTGTAGTAGGGGCGTTTTTTTGAACCGCCACGGGCGAGCCGTATTTTAAGGGACATGTCTTACTTCCTTCTATGTGATCCGTATTCGGATTAAACTTCTATTTCTTACGTTTCTTTTTGCCGCCGCGCGTTGGCATACCGCCAAGACCGGGCAGACCCGGCATTCCAGGTGGTACGCCGGGCATTCCCGGTGCGGCGGTAGGCAATTCACCGGCGGGCATATCATCGAGCTGCGCGCCCGGCCCACCGAAAAGCTGTTTCATGCCGCCTTTGCCAACCTTCTTCATCATGTCGGCCATCTGGCGGTGCATCTTGAGGAGCTTGTTGATCTCTTGCACAGACGTGCCTGAGCCCTTGGCCACGCGCTTTTTTCGCGACGCATTGAGCAGTTTTGGATTGCCGCGTTCTTTTCGCGTCATAGAGCCGATAATGGCTTCTTGATGTTTGAAGACATCATCGCCAATGCCGGCGTCCGCAACCTGGTTTTTCATTTTTCCCATGCCAGGCAGAAGACCAAGGATGCCCTGCATCCCCCCAAGCTTTTTCATCTGACTAAGTTGTTCGGCAAGATCGTCGAGATCGAACTCGCCCTTCTTCATCTTCTTGGCGATTTTTTCGGCTTTTTCCTGATCGATGGTTTCGGCGGCCTTCTCGACCAGACTCACCACATCGCCCATGCCCAAAATGCGCCCGGCAATGCGCTCGGGGTGGAAATCCTCGAGCGCGTCCATCTTCTCGCCAACGCCCAGCAGTTTGATGGGCTTGCCTGTGACGGCGCGCATGGACAGTGCCGCACCGCCGCGTCCATCGCCATCAATTCGTGTAAGGACGATACCGGTAACGCCGACGCGGCTATCAAAGCTTTCCGCCACATTCACTGCATCCTGGCCAGTCAAGCTGTCAGCCACCAACAGGGTTTCAACTGGCTGCGCGCGATCGCGGATCTGCTCAATCTCGGCCATCAAGGCCTCGTCCACATGGCCGCGGCCGGCGGTATCAAGCATGACCACGTCATACCCGCCAAGCTTGGCGGCCTCGATGGCACGGCCCGCAATATCAACAGCGTTTTGCCCTTCGAGAATGGGCAAGGTCGCAACACCGGTCTGTTCGCCAAGGATTTTGAGTTGTTCCATAGCGGCGGGACGGCGCGTATCAAGCGACGCCATTAGGACTTTTTTCTTCTCGCGGGTCTGAAGCCGCAGCGCGATTTTTGCCGTCGAGGTCGTCTTACCTGAACCCTGCAGACCCACCATCATGATCGCGGCGGGGGGCGCAACATTTAGATCAAGGGGTGCCGGGTCCGTGCCGAGGGTTTCGATAAGTTCATCGTGGACGATCTTGACCACTTGCTGGCCCGGCGTCACCGAGCGGACAACATCTTGCCCCACGGCTTTCGTCCGGACACGCTCGACAAAATCTTTGACCACCGGCAGGGCGACATCGGCTTCGAGCAGCGCCACACGCACTTCGCGCAGGGCTTCGACCACATCGGAATCCGTGAGCGCGCCGCGGCCGCGCAGGCGCTCAAAAACGGTTCCTAATCTGTCGCTCAGCGTGTCGAACAAGCCGAAATCCTCATAACCCAAACGCGATTGGCACCCACGGGCGAAACTCGCTGGTGGGTGGCGATCCCTTGTTTCCCAAGGGACCGGACGGGAATGTTCCTGTCCGGAATTGGCGCGGGTTATGGGCTACCCGCACCCGGAAGTCAAGAATATGAGCAGCACCGCGTGGGAAAGGCGGGGGAACTGCTGATGATTTCTAATGACCCAAGGCCAGAACCACGCTGAAACCTGCTCACATGCAACGTGAAGTAGGTGAGGATAGACGCACTACCACGAGTAATATTGGGAATTATCGACCCATAATCGAACCCGAAGGACCTTGGAGGCCGGGTCTAAGACTAGAAGATTTGCAGGGCGCTGGATTGAAAACACCGTGGGATGTCATGTTCTTGAACCGGGGTGCCCTTGATAGACTTGGGTTTGGCATTTTCTTTGCCTCATTTCTCCGCAGGTGCTAGGTCCTGTGCCGCTTTGGTGCGCGGGAACGCGTTAACCCTATGGAATTGCGTGAGTTTACGAGGCAGACATGAACCGGACAGAACGGCGGAAAGCAGAAAAAGACTTCGACAAGAACAAACGGCGCATGGAAGTCGTCAAGCAATTGGACACGGAATTCGCCGCCGCACGGGAGCTCCATCAGAAGGGTCGCCTGGGCGAGGCCGAGGCCGCCTATAAGCGCTTGCTCGAGATCGCGCCGGGCCAGCCCGACGTTTGCTATATGCTGGGCCTTTTGTGCCGGAACATTGATGACCGCACCGGAGCCGAACACTATTTGCGACTATCGCTCAGCACCAAGCCCGACCAACCGCACGTGCTAAACGAGCTGGGCACCATGTACATGGTGGCCGGGCAATTTGCCGCCGCGGAAAAACTATTCGCCGAAGCCTTGGAAATGAAACCAGGCACGGGCGATGTTTTGTTCAATCTTGGTCTTGCGCAGAAAAGCCTGGGCCGCCCGTCAGAGGCTGTTGAGAACTTCAAAAAATCACTCGTTGAACACAAAGATTTTCACATGGCGCATTACTTCTTGGGCCAGGCCTACGCCATGCAAAGCGAATACGAAGACGCCGAAAAATCATTCCGCAACGCGTTGGAGCTTTCGCCTGAGCAATATCCGCCAACTGTCGATATGGCGAATGTCTTGGGCCACATGGGCCGCTGGGATGAAGCGATGGTGTTTGCTAAGCGCGCACTTGAATTGCGCCCCGGTCACCCTGAACCCATGTACGTTTTGGGTTGGGTGCAAGAAAACAGCGGCAATGAAGAGGACGCCGAAGAAACTTATCGCGACATCCTCGATCTCAACCCGGGCCACGATCAGGCCAAGCTGGGTCTAGCGCGCCTGACGGGCGAGGGCCTGGACGAAACGCTTTAACGCAAAGGCCGCGCCCGCCGCGCATATCTAATACTGAGAACGCCATGCCGCAAAAACAAGAGCGGCAAATGAGAGCGAAGCTAGCATTCGCGAGAGCTGCAATGAGTGGTGGAGCCAATACCAAAATCTGCTGTGTGAAATTGACCTTCACCGCAAAACGCGAGACTGCCTAGAAACCGAGCGCGATCAAATTATTCAGCATCTTGAGCCCATCGAAACTGAAGCGAGCAGAATCGGCCCAAACATCCCAACCCTTCCGCGCCTAAACCGGCATTCCGCAGTCTTGAAACAGAAAGGCCGAGGTGGTCGCAGCCCCAGTGGTGGAACAAGCGCAAGCAACCGCCGCACAGATGCGCTGACAGCGTACCTAGCAGATCTCTTGGAGATAGTGACCGGCGAACGAGACCGCCGTCGATTACGAGTACTTCAGCGCCAAGCCCAGCAGGCACGGTCTCGCCTGGCAATTGTGGAGCCCCGTTTGGCCAATGAAGAGGATGATCTCAACTTTCATAATCAAGGGATCGCAGCTCTTCGGCGAGATCCGCGCATGAACCAATGCCGTGGTATCGGCGATTCAACTGTTGGACAGTACTACTGCGACACGCTGCCCAGCTGCGGTGTGCTCACAAGGTAATCCTACCCCTCAGTCCATCAGCTGCCGGGTGAGATAGACATATTCCAGCGCTACGCGCTCGGCGGATTGTTCCAGGTTCGCGCCCGCCGAATGGCCCCCTTCGATGCGTTCAAAATATTGCACCGTATGGCCCTGCTCCATCATGCGGGCCACCATTTTCCGCGCGTGGCCGGGGTGCACCCGGTCATCCCGCGTGGAGGTGTAAAAGAACGCATTGGGATAATCCGCATCCGCATCAACATTCTGGTATGGCGAATACTCGGCAATAAAGGCGCGATCTTCGGCCACGTCCGGGTTGCCGTATTCGCCCATCCAGCTGGCACCCGCCAGCAATTGATTAAAGCGCAACATGTCGAGCAGCGGCACTTGGCAGACCACGGCATTTAGAAGGTCAGGCCGTTGCACCATCACCGCACCCACCAGCAAGCCCCCATTAGAGCCGCCCTGAATGCCAAGGTGTTCGGGCGAGGTGACGCCGGTTTCAACCAGATGTTCGCCCACCGCAATGAAGTCATCAAACGCCCGTTGGCGGTTTTCACGTAACGCCGCCTGGTGCCACGTGGGGCCAAACTCCCCGCCGCCGCGAATATTGGCAAGCGCATAGGCGCCGCCCCGTGCAAGCCACAACCGTCCTACATTGCCCGAATAAAACGGGTTCATGGAAATCTGGAACCCGCCATAGCCGTAAAGGATTGTCGGTGTTGAGCCGTCGAAGGCAATGTCCGCGCTGCGGATCAGAAAATACGGAATGCTTTCGCCATCGGCACTGATCGCCACATGTTGTTCCGCCACCAGCCCTTCGGCGTCAAACCATTCCGGCAGGGATTGGATCTGCGCAGGTGTGCTGCCTTCCTCACTGAAATAAAGACTGTCGGGGATGAGGAAGCTTTCGTAATTAAAGAAAACGCGGTCTGCCATATCGTCGGTCGCCGCAATTGCCACGGTGCCATTGTCGGGCAAGGTCACGTCTTCCAATGCCCAGGCTTCCCCGTCAAAGGTCGCGCGTTGGGCCCGGCCCACCACATTGTCGAGCATGGTTAGATAAAGCGCACCGCCCGATGGCGCCGCCGCCTGAAATGCGACCCGGTCCTCGGGCACAAAAAGCGTATTGATTGCGCTAAGTGGCGCATCGCCGCCGAGATCATCCACGGCATATGATATTACTGAACCGGAAGAATGGGTTTGATCCCCATCAGCGCTGGCAACGGTCCAATCATCATTAAGGCCAAACACCACTTGCCCGCTGTGAAAACCCTGCAGGTCCGCCTTGGCCGGCGCGGGCAGCAGCATAAGCTCACCGCCCTCTCCTACCAAATAATGTTCATACTCAAAAAACGTCACGGCACGGACGATCACATTGTAGTGCCCTTCCGGCGTGGTGTAGCTCGCAGGGAAAGTGCCTACATCATCAAGTTCACCTTCGAAAATAACGCGCGCGTCTTCCGCTGCAGTGCCGCGCTGCCAAATTGCCGCCGTGTTGGGATAACCCGATGTGGTCATCGAGCCTTCGCCTTGATCGGTAGCAAGGATGATCGTGTCTTCATCGATCCAATTGGCGGATTGTTTTGCTTCATCCAAATAAAAGCCGTCTTCAACAAAGGCGCGCGTTTCCATATCAAACTCGCGCACGAAGTTCGCATCCGATCCGCCGTGGGACATGCCGACAAGACAGCGCGTGGAGCCGCGCAAACAATCGGCACCATCCCACACCCAGTTTTCGTCTTCATCGCTGGCCAACGCATCAAGGTCGAGGATCACATCCCATTCCGCTTCGCCCGCGAGGTAACCTTCAAGCGGCGCCCGGCGCCAGATGCCGCGGATGTGTGTTTCGTCCTGCCAAAAATTATAAAGGAAGCCATCGCGCGGTTCGCCAGCCACGATGCGGTCCTGGCTGGTGTAAACCTCGAGCGAGGCTTCAAAGAGATCCTGATAGCGCGGGTCCGATTTAAGATCGGTCAGGGTTGTTTCGTTTTGGGTGCGGACCCAGGCAAGCGCTTCTTCGCCTTCAACCTCTTCGAGCCAAATGTAAGGGTCATCCGAGCCGGCCAACGCCGCTTCATCCGCGATCTCGTCCGCCATCTCATTCGCCATCGCGGTCTCGTCAGTCATGGTGTCGTCCGCCATTGCCGCTGTGTCGGCATCTTCGTCAGGGGAGGTGTCGGTGGCGCCGTCAGTGGCCTGGACCGCTTGAGGCGTTTGTCCGCCGCCCTGGGGCCAAAGAAAAAAGTAGCCAAGCCCCGCCAATATGATGACAGCCAGCAAAATGAGTATTCCGCGCATGATGATAGTCCCCTAATCCCGTGATCTTCCCTTTGGGAGAGGTTTTAGCACGCACCTTCCCATGGCCACAACGGGCCCTTATATATGTCCCTATGACACTACCTTTTTTGAAGATGAACGGCCTTGGCAACGACTTCGTGGTGATCGACACCCGAGGCGGTGACCACGCGCCCACACCTGCCGCAATCCAGAAGCTCGCCAACCGGCGCTTCGGCATCGGCTTTGATCAATTAATTGTGGTCGAGCCGCCCCGCGAAGGCACGGACATCCATATGCGCATCTTCAATGGTGACGGCACTGAGGCTGAAGCGTGCGGCAATGCCACCCGCTGCGTGGGCCGAATGATCTTTGAAGAAACCGGTAGGGACAAAGCAGTCATCGAAACGGTGGCGGGCAAGCTCCATGTCTGGCCCGCGGCAAACGGACTTGTCACCGCCGACATGGGGGAGCCCCGCCTTAAGTGGGACGAGATCCCCCTCGCCCGCGAGATGGACACCCGCGCGCTCGACTTGACCGTGGGACCCGAGGATGAGCCGGTGCTTTCCAAACCCGGCGCGGTAAATATGGGTAACCCCCATTGCGTCTTTTTCGTGCGCCGTGCGCCCTCAAAAGACATTGAAAGTTTTGGCCCGCTTATTGAAAACCACGCGCTCTTCCCCGAACGCACCAATGTAGGCTTTGCCGAAATCCAGGGCCGCCACGCCATAAGGTTGAGAGTATGGGAGCGCGGCACAGGCGTTACCCTTGCCTGCGGTTCGGGCGCTTGCGCTGCTGCCGTGGCGGCGCACCGGCGGGGGCACACGGACCGGGCGGTGGACGTGGAGCTTGACGGCGGCACGTTGCACATCGATTGGCGCGAGGACACAAACCACGTCCACATGACGGGGCCGGCCGAAACCAACTATCAAGGCACTCTCGATCTGGCCCATTTTGGCGGCTAATCCTGGGCCTTTGCCCCCGAGACCCTTTTTCGAGTACAACGCCGCTCCATGACCATAGTTGATCAAATGCGCCCCCCTGCCGACCAGGGCGATGGCCCTTCGCAAGCTGGCACTTCGCAAGAAGTGGAGATCATCACATTCGGATGCAGGCTCAATGCCTATGAATCTGAAGTGATGCGCGACCATGCGCGCGCGGGCGGCCAATCGGCCGGTGTGATTGTGAACACTTGCGCGGTGACGGGTGAGGCCGTGCGTCAGGCGCGTCAGGCGATCCGCAAAGCAGCGCGCGAAAACCCCGATGCGCCCATCACGGTTACCGGTTGCGCAGCGCAAATTGACCCCGATGCCTTTGCCAAGATGCCTGAGGTAACCCGCGTCATCGGCAATGATGAAAAGCTCCGTGTCCGGACTTTCGCGGGCGGCGATGCCCCGCGCGTCGAAGTCGGTGACATTATGAAGGCGGAAACGCCCGAACCCTCGCGCGTTGATGGGCTTACGGGTCGTGCCCGCGCTTATGTACAAGTGCAAACCGGTTGCGACCATCGCTGCACCTTCTGCATTATTCCCTTCGGTCGCGGTAATTCGCGCTCAACGCCCATTGGCGACATTGTCGCGCAGGTGCAGCGGCTTGTCAGCAACGGTTACAATGAGGTCGTGCTTACCGGTGTCGACATTACGTCCTATGGCGCAGATCTTGACGGTGGGCCGACCTTGGGTGATCTCTGCGCTGCGATCCTCGCCCACGTTCCCAGCCTTGCGCGGTTGCGGCTTTCTTCGATCGATTCTATTGAAGTGGACGATACGCTGTTTGGGCTGATCGCTGATGAGCCGCGCCTGATGCCGCATTTGCATCTTTCCCTGCAAGCGGGCGATGACATGATTTTAAAGCGCATGAAGCGGCGGCACATGCGCGGAGACGCCATTGCGTTTTGTAGCCGCGTGCGCGAAGCGCGACCTGACGTGACATTCGGCGCGGACCTGATCGCAGGTTTTCCCACCGAAACGGACGAGATGTTTGAAAACACCATGCGTTTGGTGGACGAATGCGGGCTCACTTATTTGCACGTCTTTCCCTTCTCCCCCCGCCCCGGCACACCCGCAGCCCGCATGCCGCAAGTGAACGGCGCAATTATTAAGGCCCGTGCGGCACGACTTCGCACCAAGGGCGAAGAGCGGCTGGCGGCTTACCTCGCTTCCCGCGTCGGTGCGATGGAGCACGTGCTGATTGAGCGGGGCTTTGACGGCCGCACAGAAACATTCGCGCATGTTCAATTACCCCAGGAATTTCCCGTTGGCTCAATCCAGCGTGTGTGCCTGACAAGCGCCACGGACCGCCATCTTATTGGGGAGCTTTCCGCATGAGCGAGGAAGGTGAGAAGCGCGGGCTTTTTGGCTGGGGCAAAAAGAAAAGCGCGCCCGAACCAGAAAGCGCACCCGATCCGATACCTGTGCCCGAGCAAGCAGCCGAGCAAACAGCAGAAGCGACCCTGGAAAATCAAGGCGGGTTCTTCTCGCGCCTGCGCAAAGGGCTATCGCGATCTTCCTCTCGCGTCTCGGACGGCATAACCGGCATATTTACCAAGGCCAAGTTGGACGCAGCTATGCTGCAGGACCTTGAGGACTTGCTCATCACCTCGGATCTGGGGGTTGAGACTGCCGCCGCCGTTGCCGCCAAATTTGGCGAGGGGCGTTTTGACAAGGAAATTTCCCCCGATGACGTAAAAACAGCATTGGCGGAAATTATCGCGAACCAGCTAACACCCGTGGCAAGGCCGCTCGAGATCGACGTCGCCGCCAGGCCTCATGTGATCTTGATGGTGGGCGTTAATGGCGCGGGCAAGACCACCACCATCGGCAAGATGGCGCAGCGCTTCAAAGATGAGGGCAAGCGCGTCGTGCTTGCGGCGGGCGATACGTTTCGCGCAGCCGCGGTGGAACAACTCAAAATATGGGGCACGCGCACCGGCGCGGAGGTGATCGCACGGGAGATCGGCGCGGACGCGGCGGGGCTCGCCTTCGACGCCTTAACGCGCGCCAAGGATGACGGCGCGGACGTTTTGATGATCGACACGGCCGGGCGGCTTCAGAACCGTAAAGAGCTGATGGACGAGCTTGCCAAGATCGTGCGTGTCCTCAAGAAACAAGAAGAGAGCGCGCCCCATTCAGTGATCCTCGTGCTTGATGCGTCTACTGGGCAGAACGCCCTGAGCCAGGCGAAAGTATTTACCGAGATCGCCGGGGTAACCGGCCTTGTGATGACCAAGCTCGACGGCACCGCGCGCGGCGGTATTCTGGTGGCGCTAGCGGCCAAATTCGATTTGCCGATCCATGCCATCGGCGTAGGTGAAGGGGTCCAAGACCTTCAGGCCTTTGAGCCCACTGAGTTTGCAGAGGCGCTGGTTGGCGTTGAAAGGGAGTAAAGCGTGAGCGAAAAGCCGAAAATGAACACGAAAATCAAAGCCGCGATCGATTTTGGCCCGCTGCTGATCTTTTTTGCCGTGTTTTACACCATGGGCATTATGCCTGCGACCGGGGCGATTATTGTTGCGACCCTTGTTGCACTTGGGATTTCATATGCCCTCGAGCGCAAAATCGCGACCATGCCCCTGGTTAGCGGTATTTTGATCACCGTTTTTGGCGGCATCACGCTGATCCTGAATGACCCGATCTACCTGATCCTTAAGACAACGATTTTCTATGTCATGGCGGCAAGTGCCCTGGCCATCGGCCTGATCTTCGATAAAGCTTTCATAAAAATAATGTTTAACGGCGCCTTCATCCTGCCCCACGCGGCGTGGCGCGTACTCACCTGGCGCTGGATTGCATTCTTCCTCGGGTTGGCCGCCATAAACGTTGGCGTCTACACCTATTGGGGCCTTGATATATGGGTGAATTTCAAGGTCTGGGGCGTCATCGGGGCCATATTCCTCTTCACTATGTCGCAAGTTCCGTTCATCTCTAAAAATCAGATCGAACCCGAAACGACTGAGTAATCCTGCGGCTTATAGCTGCGGCGGCCCTTTTGGCGGGAACGCGAATGTTCCCTCGGGCGGGTTTAAAGCCGGGGCAAAATCATCTTGCCCCAAAGTCCGTTTCAACGCCGCGAGCGTCCACACAACGCTTGGGAAGGCAATCTCTTTCCATGGAATTTCATCCCATTCCAGAAGCGCGACCTCCTCGCTTTCGGGGCCTGCGGCAATGTTCGGATCGATGAGTTTCGCGCGATAAAGAACTTGGATTTGAGAGATGTGCGCCAGCGAAAAAACCGCGAGCACGCATTCAAGTTCGAATTTCGCGCAGGCCTCTTCCAATGCTTCGCGCCGCGCGCCTTCTTCCGTCGTCTCGTAAAGTTCGAGATACCCCGCGGGCAAAGTCCAATAGCCCTTGCGCGGTTCGATGGCGCGCCGGCACATCAAGATTTTGCTGCCCTGCAACACGGCGGAGCCAACCACCACTTTGGGGTTTTGATAGTCCACAAATCCGCACCGGTCGCACACAGAGCGTTCCAATAAATCCCCGTCAGGACGCCGTTCTATGAAGTTGGGGGCATGCGGATAGTCCGTCTTCTCACTCATAGCAAACACTCCCTCAAACAGCTCAATATTGAGGCATAGGGCGCACCCTGATCGTCCGGGTCCATGCTCAATTTAACCCCCCGTTAATATCCTCGGGGTGCTGAAACTCCGTGAACGGGGTATTTTGAGCACTACACGGACAAAAAGAGCAACAAAAACGGGCGCATACCGACAATCCGTGTTGCAACTAACAGGCATTCTAGTATGTTGCTCTACACGCGAATCACCTCGCGATAATCCATTGACCTCCGGAGGGCAACAATGGCTGGAAGTAAATTTAATCTCGACAAAGCTCCTGGGCACATGCTTAGGCGCGCGTCGCAATACGCGTTCGATCTCTTTTCGAAAGAGGTAGGTACTGGGGGGCTCACGCCGCGCCAGTTCGCGGTCCTTGTGACCGTGAGTCAAAATGAGGGGCTAAGCCAGACAGATCTTGTCCGGCTTACGGGTATCGACCGTTCGACCCTTGCGGACATGATCAGCCGCATGATCAAGAACGGCCTGCTCGGCCGCCGCAGAACCAAAGACGATGCGCGGGCAAACTCCGTGCATCTCACTGCTAAGGGCCGTTCAAGTTTGAACAAAGCCCTGCCGAAAGTTACGGCAGCGGAAAAGAAGATCTTGAGCGCCGTCCCGTCTAAGCATCGGGCAGCGTTCATGGCGGCTCTTGCGGCCATTGCCGAGGCAACATCTGAGGATGCCCCTGCCCCGAAAGCAAAGGCTAAAAAGAAAGCAGCCAAGAAGAAGGCGAAAAAGAAAACCGCCAAAAAGAAAACAGCCAAGCGTAAGACGGCCAAGCGGAAGACCGCGAAGAAGGCCACTAAGCGCAAAGCGAAAAAAGCTGCCAAGAAGAAGCGCCGCGTCGCCAGGAAGGCGTCCAAGAAAGCGGTGAAGCGTTCGTCGAAAAAAGCTGTGAAGCGGAAGTCCGCTAAGAAGAAGGCGGCGAAGAAGGCAACTAAGCGGAAGGCTGCAAAGAAGACCGCAAAGCGCAAAACCACCAAGCGGAAAACAGCTAAGCGGAAAGCACCTAAGCGCAAGGCTGCAAAGAAGAAAACAGCCAAACGTAAGACCGCCAAAAAGGCGACCAAGCGTAAAGCTGCGAAGCGGAAAGCTCCGAAGCGGAAAGCCGCTAAGCGCAAAACTGCCAAGCGCAAGACCGCCAAGAAGGCGACCAAGCGTAAAGCTGCAAAGCGCAAGGCTCCGAAGCGGAAAGCTGCAAAGCGCAAAACTGCTAAGCGCAAAACTGCTAAGCGGAAGACCGCGAAGCGGAAAGCACCGAAGCGGAAAGCTGCAAAGCGCAAAACAGCTAAGCGGAAGACAGCTCGGAAGGCCACTAAGAAGGCGACCAAGCGTTCGGCGAAAAAAGCTGTAAAACGCAAAGCGGCGAAGAAGAAAACAGCTAAGCGGAAAGCGCCCAAGCGCAAAGCGGCGAAGAAGAAAACAGCTAAGCGTAAAACTGCCAAGCGTAAGACCGCCAAGAAGGCGACCAAGCGTAAAGCTGCGAAGCGCAAGGCTCCTAAGCGGAAAGCCGCCAAGCGGAAAACTGCAAAGCGTAAAACCGCAAAGCGCAAAACAGCCAAGCGCAAGACCGCTAAAAAGGCGACCAAGCGTAAAGCTGCAAAGCGCAAGGCGCCGAAGCGGAAAGCCGCTAAGAAGAAGACCGCAAAGCGCAAAACTGCCAAGCGGAAGACTGCTAAGCGGAAGACTGCTAAGCGCAAGGTCGCCAGGAAAGCTTCGAAGAAGGCCACCAAGCGGTCTTCGAAGAAAGCTGTAAAACGCAAGGCGAAAAAGAAAACAGCCAAGCGCAAGACCGCCAAGAAGGTGACCAAGCGTAAAGCTGCGAAGCGCAAGGCGCCGAAGCGGAAAGCCGCTAAGAGGAAAACTGCTAAGCGCAAAACAGCCAAGCGTAAGACCGCCAAAAAGGCGACCAAGCGTAAAGCTGCAAAGCGCAAGGCACCGAAGCGGAAAGCCGCCAAGCGGAAAACTGCTAAGCGCAAAACAGCCAAGCGTAAGACCGCCAAGAAGGCGACCAAGCGTAAAGCTGCA